>QWCK01001339.1_pt1 | contig 36760 bp, 35 predicted proteins | sample 1972571 | NCBI WGS metagenome assembly QWCK01 (sample SAMN09866710, study PRJNA288562) | Human gut metagenome isolate term2_stool, whole genome shotgun sequencing... | isolation source: gut | host: Homo sapiens | place: USA: California | reverse complement strand
ATAGAGTAGAAAAGTGTCTAATACACCACTGAGGGCTTCAATTAGCAAAGTCATATGTTTTCCCTCGCAAACTTTGTAAAAGCTGCAATGACATCTTTCTTTCGGTTTCTACTGATTTTGATGAGATGATGGTCCTGCATTTCTATATCGTCTTTTGTTATGCGAATTACATGATGCAGATTGATTAAGAAACTGGCATGAATACGAAGAAAATTGGCTGATGATAATTGGGGTTCGACCTCTTTCAGGCTCAAGCGAGCTTTGTAAATCTGCTGCTGTGTATGAACGAAAAGCATATAATTACGAGACTCGAAATACAGAATTTCTTGTACAGGGATACGATACAATTCGCCGTTCGAGGAGAATGTAAAATACTGCGGAATAATCAGACGCAAAGCGCGCTTTAGAACTTCGTGGAACTTTGCCTCATTAAGAGGTTTTACAAGATAATGAAAAGCCACGTCATAACCACGAATCGTATATTCGGTGCTCTTGGTTACAAAAACAATAAGCGGTTTTGCGCTTCCTGACATAAGTTCTTCTGCAGCATCAAAGCCATTTGTATCATCCATTTCAATATCCAGAAAAATCAATGGGAAAAATGTCGTCTTCGCTGCTGCCAGCAGTTCGTCTGCTGAGGAAAAAAGGACAATAGATAATTCGGGGGCATATCGCTTGACTAATGCTTCGATATTGAGCCGTTCCTGATCTTCATCATCACAAATTGCAATTCGCATAAATACTCCTGTTAAAAATCACATCTCGAAATAAGTTTTAACATTCCAAGGGCTAATTGTTGCTGTTTCTTTGAGAGTTTGGAATAGAGTTGTGCGTATTCTTGCTTCAGTTTTGCGCTTTCTTCGAGTGTTGATGTGCAGAATAAAGATTGTACATCAAGTTCTAATGTTTCAATCAACTGTAATAAAACCGGATAAGATGGATAACTGAGTCCGCGTTCAATTTGGCCGATATATCCGGCGGTTTTTCCGATTTTCTCAGCAAGACGCTCTTGCGTCAACCCTAACTCTTTTCGTTTGGCTTGAATAATTTCTCCAAGACCTGTCATTTATAATTACCTCAGGTATAGCGATACTATTATTCTAAGTAGTATGGATACCAATTAGAAGCGACTAATACTATTATTTTATAATAGTTATACTATCTTTTCAACTAATTACTGCAAAAACATGACTAAACTCTGCAAGAACATTGAAATACTTCAAGAGGTCGATATAATAGTGGGTATCAGGTATAGTAAAGTAAATAAGAGAGAATAGAGTATTTTTATGAAGAAATTTGTCGATTCTTATTGTAACTATCTCCAAAAGAAGCGGATTATTGTATCAAATGAGCAATGGGAAATCTGTGCGTATGGCTTGGAATTGATTGTTTCTGCAGTTCTAAATATTGTAATTTTGGTAATGTGTTCATTTATACTACATGAAGAAAGGTATATTTTATTTTACTTTTTGGGATTTATTCCGTTGCGCTTGTTTGCGGGGGGATACCATGCGGATAATCATTTGAATTGCTGTATAATATTTGCAGGAATTTACTTGGTATCAGTTTTTTTGAGATGTATTGCTGAGCCATCTTTAGTTCTTTGTTTCATTGTAATTGAAATAATGTTGATTTTGCTGTTATCTCCGGTCGAATCAGCTAATAAACAGATTACATCCAAACGTCGTAGAATTAGCAGGAATAGAAGTATATGGATATTGCTGGCGAATGTGGTTGTATGTATAGTATTTCTTTGGGTTCAGCCCAATAACAGTTATATAGAATACTATCTTATCAGTGGATTTTTAGCATCATCTACGATGATTGCTGGAAAAATAAAATTATATTTTGCAAGTCGCAAAAAGGAGGGTGCATCTTTATGAAAAAATTTATTAACTGGTGTATGGTGCATGGTGGTCAGATTATTACTGCACTGGCAATTGTTGCAGCAACCGCTTCTGTGGGCACTACTTGTCTGTTTGAATCGTATCAGCCGGAAGTTCCGGAATGCCTGCGTGAGCGATAATATGTGGGTGAATGTATAAAAATTGAAGTAAAAAATTCAAATTTGTAAAATTTGATCAGAACGCTACTGCAATCCCAATCAAGGGTGTTGTCAGTAGCGTTTTGATTTGTAAAATGTTTGTTTTATGAAGCAAAGCCATTTGTATAGCTTAATAGCTGTGCGAAGGGCTTTATTTTTTTGCCCTAAAAGTAAAAAACGAGGGGTATTTCACTCTTTTTTAGACTACTGGCAAGCCTGTGTTGCCCGCTATCCATAAGCTCCAATCTTAAACAAAAGAATTGAGATTGGAGCTTAAAATGAAAAACTGGCAGAAAAACCGCAACTATAAGCGGGTTAAAGATAAGAACGGTAACGTGGTTGCAAACATCATCACCGTGTTTGGGCAGGACGTAGAGGTTTCGGACGAAGTGTTTGCGGCATATTCGCAGATGGACCGGCACGCAAGATATATCGGAGAAGATATTCCGGCTGAGAACGAAATATCGCTGGAACGCACGATTGCGGACGGTATACATATCGAAACACTGGAAAATGCAGAACCGAGCGCGGAAGAAATCTGCATTGAACACGAAAATGCCAAAATGAGAGAAGAACAGGCAAAACATTTGTCGGTTGTGCTTGCTTGGTTGAGCGACGATGAGCAAAGGCTGATAGATGCGCTGTTTTTTCGGGGACTGGGAGTACGAGAATATGCCCGTGAAATCAATGTGCCGCCCATGAAGATTGTAAGAGATCGTGACCGGATTTTGGGAAAGCTGAAAAAATATTTTTCAAATTTCTAAATTCGGCTGATACAGTGGCTGTTTTGCTTGGGGGAACAGTGAGGGGATAAACAAACCCTCACTGCTCCTTGGCAACTGAAGATCAAACATCAGGTACAAATTCTGTGCGGAGAGCTGCGGCGTAAAGCCGCGAACTGTCGGGCGGCTCCCGACAAGGCGATGACCCGCATAGATGATAATGATACTCCCGATTAGTCATAGTCCGAGCGTGAAAAGCGTCGCAGGCCGTGAGATCGGACAACAAGATAGGTGCAATGCCTGTGAGGTCGGTACGCCGCCGACCGCCTGATGTTTCCCGGCAGTCGGGGGTGAGGACGAATAGGCTGACAGAGAAATGCGAGGTGATGATATATATGATAGTGATTGCGTAAACTTTCGGACAACAGAATAATCACAAACCGGAAGAATCGCATGGATTCCTCCGGTTTTGCTTTTGGAGGTCATCTATGGAATGGAAAAACGCAGATAAGATATTGCCGGAACGCGGCCATCGGGTTCTGTGTCTGTATCCGAACGGCAAAATGGACGTACAGCTTTACTTAGGCCGTGAGAGTTTCGTTCACGATCTGTACGGACGCTGTATTTTCTGGACGGAACTGCCGAAACGCCCGAAAGCCTACTTCAAACTCATGGGGCGCAATGAATAAGGAACAGAAAGCAATCGCTCGTCTGCGGCTGGCCGCGCCGGACGTCTGTTTGAATTTGGCCGGTATCCGACTTATCGGCGGGCGTACCTGCACGCATTACTTAACAGAAACGGAGTGAAATAATGTCAATTATAAAGCGAATCACCTCAGCAGGACTGTCGCTGGCGATGGCGGCAACGATTATCCCTAATTCGTTTGCTGTCAGTACGCAGTCTGCAAGCACGCTATCCTCGGTGACGGCCAAGTATCTTGACGCAGAAAACGGCAAGGAGATTGCCCAAAAGCAGACATACAGTGTCACGCACGAAGAAAAGTCCCCGCAGACGATCACAAACTACACCTATGCGGATTATACTGAAAGCGTTGAGTATGTGTATTCGCACAAGGACTTGACCTATATCATCGGCTATCCGGACAAGGGCGTTCACCCGAACGGTGATCTGACCCGCGCCGAAGCCGCTATGATCTTTTACCGTCTGTATGACGGTGATTATCCCAGCTTTACGCGGCGTATGTCAAACGGCACTTTCAAAGATGTAAGCGCAAAGAACTGGTTCTATGAGCCTGTCGAAATGCTGTACAACATCGGGCTGCTGGAAGGAAAGTCCAAGGACAGCTTTGCACCGAACGCGCCCATTAGTCGTGCGGAGTTTGCTGTGCTGGCGGCGCGTTTCCAGAACCTCAAATATACCAACGGCAAGGTTTTCTCCGATGTAGAGAAAGGTCACTGGGCGTACAGCTATATCAATGCCGCAAGCGAAGCGGGCTGGATTGAGGGCTACCCGGACGGCACTTTCCGTCCCGACAAGGAAATTACCCGAACCGAAACCGTAACGCTGGTAAACAGCATGATTAACCGCACTGTTACTCGCGAAAAGCTAAAGGCACTGAATGTGCGAAATCCGTACAACGATCTTGCAGAATCGTTCTGGGGCTACACAGACCTCATGGAAGCTACGGTATCCCATACCGCCGAGGAATGGCATGACGCGAAGTACAACGATGGCAAGTACAACATCATTGTCGAGAAATTCGTAGATACCAACGGCAAGGAGATCGCAAAGTCTGTCACTACGGCAGGCAAGGCAGAATCCGCGCCCAAGTCCATTCCGGCTTATGAGTATCGCGGCTATATCCGCACGATCACTTATAAGTACAGCACCGGTGACGCGCTCCCGTCCATCGAAAAGACGGCAAGCGTCAAGGACGCAAAGGTAGGCGATGAGATCACTTACACGGTCAAGCTGGCGAACGATAAAAAGGCAAGTTCCGCATGGAAAAGCGTTGTGCTGACCGATAAAATCCCGTCTGGCATGACCTTTATCGAGGGCAGCGTCTATGTAAACAATGTAGCGGCTACCCATACCGTCAAGAACGGTACGCTGACCGTAAACCTCGGTGATATTGCTGCTGGCAAGACCGTAACCGTCACTTTCAAGGCAAAGATCAACGGCGATATGTACAATCAGACGATCTACAACACCGCTGTTGCCAAGGGCACGAATGGTTATGTGACCGCCACTGGCGGCAAGAAAACCAACATTTACGAGGACAAGGACGATGGCGTGTATGTCAAAAAGGGCGATACCGCGCCGTATGTGACTAAGACTGCGGACAAGACCTCCGCGAATGTCGGTGACAAGATCACCTACACTGTCAAGGTCGGCAACGGTGACGGTGCTGTTTACGAGATTGAAAACGCCGAAATGGCAGATACCATTCCGGCTGAACTGGACTTCGTAGACGGCAGTGTGCAGGTCGATGGCAAGTCCTATCCGTACAGCTACGACAACACCAGCCGCAAGCTGACTGTGTTTTTCGGCAATCTGAAGCCGAACGCAGCACGCACCGTAACTTTCGCCGTGACCGTCAACAAGTCGGCTTACGGCAAGACCGTACACAATACCGCTGTCCTCTCCGGCGATAACATCAAGGACACCGAGGGTAAGGACAAGGGCGTTGAGATCGGTGACGGCAAGACCAAGCCGGAAGTCACCAAGACTGCGGACAAGTCCGCTGCCAATGTTGGCGATAAGGTAACTTACACCATCAAGCTGGCAAACGGCGAGTTCGCAAGCGCAGCGATCAAGGACGCTGTGCTGACCGATACCATTTCGAACGGACTGGATATTCAGTACGGCTCGGTTACGCTGAACGGCAAGCTGACCAACGATTACAGCTATGATGAAGCGTCCCGCGTTCTGACCGTCAAGGTCGGTGATCTCGGCATTGAGAAAAGTGAAACGGTAACTTTCGTTGCAGTGGTCAATACTGCTGCATACGGCAAGACCATCTACAACACCGCTGTAATGAAGTCCGACAACACGCCGGACACCAGCGGCAAGGACAACGGCGTAACCGTAGGTGACGGCAAAGCAAAGCCGCAGATCGACAAGTCTGCAAACAAGTCCTCTGCCCGCGTGGGCGATAAAATCGCGTACACGCTGACCGTCAAGAATGATGATACCGCAACTGTTCCGGTTGAGAACGGCGTTATCACCGATGTTCTTCCGGCTGGACTGACCTTTGAATACGGTTCTGTCACGCTGAACGGCAAGAACACCAACGATTACACCTACGATGAAAACACCCGCCTGCTGACCGTCAATGTCGGCACGATTAAGCCGGATGCAAAGCAGATCATCGGCTTCACCGCAACGGTGAACGAATCCGCGTACAACACCACCATCCAGAACCTTGCAACGCTGACATCGGACAATGCAGACCCGGTGCAGGACAAGGACGATGGTGTAGCAATCGCAGACGGTGACGCTCTGCTGACCGTTTCCAAGTCCGCAGACAAAACCACTGCCAAGGTTGGCGATACGATCACCTACACCGTAAACGCTGCCAATGCGACCGGTGCGGATGTGAATATCCGTGATGCGGTTATGACCGATACCATTCCGAACGGACTGACTTTCCGCGGCAATGTAACCGTAGACGGCTACTCCGCAGAATATCAGTACGACAATACCGGCAAGACCCTGACCGTATCGCTCGGTGAGATCGCGCCGAACCAGACCAAGGCAATTCGTTTTGATGTGACTGTCAACAGCGATGCCTACGGTATGCACATTGAAAATACCGCCCTCGTCAGCGGCAGCAATACGCCGGACAAGAGCGGTACAGATAACGGTGTGGACATTGAAGATGGTACGGCAGACGGTCATGCGGGCAATAAGACCGCAAACAAGACCACCGCAGCAGTTGGCGATACGATCACTTACTCCATTCGCCTGGAAAACGGTGCAGCAGCTACCGCAGACTGGGAGAACATGAAAGTGATTGACGTTTTGCCTGATGGAGTAAGTTTTGCAGGAAACGTGCAGGAGAATGGTTCGGCAACGGTCAATTATTCGTACAATGCTACGATGAAAACAATTACGTTCACGCCGGATGCGATTCCGGCAGGTGCTCAGACGGTACTCAGTTTTGACGTAACCGTCGATGATGGTTCACAGGGCAAGTTTATCGTAAACACTGCTATTCTCGATGATAACGGCAAGGAAACTCCCATGCCGGACGGCGGTGTTCAGATTGACGAGGGCGAAGCTGCTCCGATCGTCAACAAGTCCGCAAGTGTCACGACTGCCAATGTAGGCGATACTTTCACCTACACCATTACCGCGAAGAACGGCAATAAGGCAACTGCTGCATGGAAGAATGTCGTAATGACCGATACGCTCCCGACTGGTGTTAAGCTGGTAGGCGGCGTGTATATCAACAACGAATTTGCGCTGTATCATTTGAGCGGCAATGCGCTGTCTGTGCTCGTAGGTGATCTCGAACCGGGCGAATCGGCTGAAATCACTTTTGACGTGCAGGTGCTTGAAAGTGCGGCTGGCACAACGATTGCCAACACTGCTTCGCTTGATGGCGATAACGGTCATGGCACTGCAACGGATAAGGGCGTAACGATTCCTGACACGGCAGAACAGCCGAACGTTAACACAAATTTTTATGTAACCAAAGAGGTTGACAAAACTGTGGTGAACGTGGGTCCTGGCGTTTCGGCAGACCGCAAGCGTGCTACATTTACCATCACGGTTGGCAACGATTCCAACCAGACGTGGAAACGGGTTATCCTCAAAGATACACTGGATACCACGCTGGTAACGCCGGTTTTGAAGAACAACGTCTATGTGGATGGCGTTCTGAACAGCAAGTGGAGTTTTCGGAGTAAAGTGTTTACTCTGGAGCTCGGTGACATTGGTCCGCATGAAAAACGTGTAGTAAAAATTACGGTTGAGTTTAAGACCGATGCGGGCGGCAAGACGTACACCAATCTTGCCGCGGCCACGGGTGACAACGGTTCCGCTTCGGGCCGCTCGCCGGAGATTGAAGTCGTTTCGTCTGGTTCGTCCGGTACGCCGGTGCTGACGGATATTCATTATCAGCTTTTCAATGGCTACGGTGATGGCCTGTGGCGACCAAACGACCGCGTTTCTTTGCAGGAAGCCTGCACCGTTGTATATCGTCTGATTGCAAACGGCGGCAACACATGGCTGCCGCGCGGCACGACTACCGTTCCGAAGTACGAGTATTCTATCCCAGAAGAAGCAAAGTATTTCGTGTCCATCGGCGTTCTGCCTGCGTCTGCGTTCGATACCACTCGTATGGACGAGGACGATGATTACGAGATCAACTACACGATCTCGAAGAACGGCTATCTGCGTATTTGGGCTACCTCTGGTCAGCTTAACTCGCTGGTGGCCTACGCGACGAAAACCAACATTGGTCTCAGCGGCGATGTATCCCGTCTGACCTTTGCAAAGGCAATCTGCCAGATTACCGGCCGCGACACCTCGCCGGATGTTTCCGGTTACAGCGGCAGTTACCGCACATGGGCGGATGCGCCCTCGTCTGTTGTAACCGAGGTTTCGCACGAACATGATTTCATCATGGACAGCGACCGCAACGAATACTGGATTTGAGAGTAGAATGAGAAAACCCGCCTGTTTTGAAGCAGGCGGGTTCTCTAAAGGAATAAAATGCGTATGGATAGAAATAAAAACAAACCAGATTTGGTGTTCAGTTCATTGCCGGATATTTTGACCGTAAAGGATTTGCAAATGGCTTTGCGCATTGGTAAGAGCACCGCATACAAGCTGATTCAAGGTGGCGAAATTCAACATTTTTGTATTGGAAAATCCATTAGAATTTACAAACAATCTGTTGTTGCATACCTAAATAGAGCGCTATATAATAATGGTAACGTGTCGAACAGTAGCGTTCCGACAAAGGAGGATAATGTATGACGAATATGAACGCTACGATATATGAAAAACACGGGAAATATCAGATTTCGATTTCTTGGACTGTAAATGGCAAGCGTTTTCGCAAAAGCAAGGCGACTGGGCTTCCGGTCAAGGGCAATAAGCGCAAGGCACAGGCCATGGCCGATGCGTTCATGGCAGAGATGGAGAGCAAGGTTTCGGACGGATATACCGATATGCTGTTTTCTGATTACATGAAGCAGTGGTTAGAAGATGTAAAATTCAGCATTTCGGAATCAACCTACGAGGAGTATTACCGTCAGATTCACAATCGCATTTGCCCATGGTTTGCAGCACAGGGCCTTCGCCTTTGCGACCTGAAAGCATATCACATTGATAAGTTCTACAAGCTCAAGATGAAGAACGACAAGGTGAGTGCGAAAACGGTGCTCCGTTACCATGCAAACATCAGAAAGGCGCTGCAGCGTGCGGTAAAGCTGGATATGATTCCGACCAATCCCGCAGACAGGGTTGATCTGCCGAAAGTGAAGAAGTTTCGCGGCAGTTACTACACGCCGGAAGAATTGCAGAAACTGTTTGAGTGCTCTAAAGGTACGCGGTTTGAAACGGTAATTCTTTTAGCAGGCTATCTGGGAGTGCGTCAGGGTGAAGCGTGCGGCTTGCGCTGGAAAGATGTAGACTTCGAGAAGAATACGGTTTCCATTTGCGGTTCGCTGAAAGCGCATGATCTCTATAAGGACTTGTACTACGGCGAAACCAAAACGGAGATGAGCTATCGTACGCTGCCTATGCCGGAGCCGTTGGCACGGTATCTGAAACAGCTTCGTAAAAAGCAGCTGGAGCAGAAGATGATGGGCGGCGAAAGTTATCATCGGAAGTGGGACGGATATGTTTGCGTAGATCAGATGGGGGATATTATCAACCCGAAATATATTTCGCGCTACTTTGTAGACTTGCTTGCGAAGAACAATTTACGTCGAATCCGCTTCCATGACTTGCGTCATTCGTGTGCTACGCTGCTGCTCGAAAATGGAGCAACGCTCAAGCAGGTGCAGGAGTGGCTGGGTCATCACAGCTATGTGGTAACAGCGGATACCTACGGTCATGTACTGGTAGAATCGAAAAAAACAATGGCAGAAACTATGTCGAATCTTTTGGGAAGCAGCCATGCGGTTTGACCGTTTCAAATCTTTTTGACAGACAATTGACAGACATCCAAAACATGGAAATTCAAAGCTCGTCAAAAGTTATGAAAAAACCGTGTTTTCATCGAAAACACGGTTTTATAGTGGCAGCCGAAGAAGGATTCGAACCCTCACAAACAGAGTCAGAGTCTGTCGTGCTACCTTTACACAATTCGGCTATTTGTTAAGTTTTGCTGTCGTTTTGATGACTCATCGCTGACGACTTGTTTAGTATATATCAGAATCCGGGATTCGTCAACCCTTTTTTCAAAAAAAAACTAAAATTTTTTTCGGAAGGGGACAACCGTCGCTTTTACGGCGGCCGTCCCTCGCGTTCGAGAGCCTCCCGCAGCTTTTCGAGCGCACGCTTTTCAATGCGCGAAACATAGCTGCGCGAAATACCCAGCCGCGCGGCAATCTCACGCTGCGGCAGGGGAGATGCCAGACCGATGCCGTACCGCAGGCGGATGATCTCGCGTTCACGCGGAGAGAGACAGCCTGCCAGCGCGCGGTGCATGGCATGGTATCGGTCCTGCTCCTCAACGGCGGAAAGACCGCTGTCCTCGCAGCAGATAATATCCTGCAGGGCAAGCGCATTGCCGTCACCGTCCGACTCGAGCGTGTCCGAGAGCGAAAGCTCGCCTGCACTCTTGCGCTTCTGCCGAAAATACATCAGCAGCTCGTTCTGGATGCATTTGGAGGCGTATGTCGCCAGCCGGATATTCTTATCCGCCTTAAAAGTGTTCACGGCTTTAATCAGCCCGATCGTGCCGATGGACAGCAGATCGTCCTGCTCCGTACTTACAGCGTAATACTTTTTCACAATATGCGCTACCAGTCTGAGATTGTGCTCGATCAGCTTTTCCCGTGCCTCGGCATCCCCGTCCTGCTGCATGCGGCGCAGCAGAACCGCCTCCTCATCGGGCGTGAGCGGCTTGGGAAACGATCCGTCCGCGCCCTGGACACGCAGCACAAAGAAGAAAAATGCGCCGCCGAGCGCAAATAAAGCAGGGAAAAGCATGGTCAGCACCTCGTTTCGATAAGATACTGCTATTTTATGCTGTGAATAGCTTGAGTAGCACAAATAAAGAGGCAGTACCGCATAATACAGCAAGAGCGATTTACGAGTAAATTTTGCGTACTGATTAGGCGCGGTTTCGCAGCAATACTTTGTGTATTGCAAGAAATTGCGGCAGCGCGGATGGAACTCGCGCAAGGAACCGAGGCCGACATCAGGACACAAAATTTCCGTAAAGCGCCGAAGCTGAATTATGTGGTATTGCCTCCAAAAAGGGCTTGTAATTTGACAGAATATCCAGTATAATATAGTGAGTATTTACAGCACATTGCATAGGGAGGTGTAACCATGGTTATGGCATTGGATAAAATGCCGGCTCTGTCGGATTACGGCGCGATCATCGCGCAGTTTCTGCCGTTTGTAGTTCTGATCGTCGTATTCTACTTTTTCCTGATCCGTCCGCAGCGCAAGCGCGACAAGCAGGAACGCGATATGCGTAACTCCATCGAGATCGGTGATGAGATCTCCACCATCGGTGGTTTTATCGGCCGCGTTGTCAGCATCAAGGACGACGTTCTGGTCATCGAGTCTTCGAGCGACCGCACGAAGCTCAAGATTTACCGCTGGGCGATCCGCGGTAAGGAGGCTCCGGCGACCGAGACGGTCGAGGCGCCCAAGGAAGCAAAGAAGGACGCAAAGTAATAACCCCATTTCTTGCCGAATAGCATGACATATAAATAAAATTCGGCGGGAGGCTATGAAATGATGAGAAAAACCAATGAGGGTCAGTCGCCGGTCGGTATCCTTTTACCATCGGTGCTTGCCGGATTGCTCGGTACTCTGCTGCTGATGCTGCTCGGTGCGGTGCTCGTTCACCGCGGCACATTGGCAGAAGGGGCAATAGCGCCTTGTGCACTGGTGTTCCTTGCACTCGGCAGTGCGCTTGCCGCACTGGTCGCTGCAAAGCGCGCAGGCGAAAACCAGTTTTACTGGTCGCTCGGCGCAGGTTTTGCGGTTTTTCTGATCCTGCTGATCGTTGCGGTGCTGCCGCTCGGTCAATCCATTCATTTTGTACGCACGGTGATCAGCCTGCTCTGCTCGTTGATCGCCTCGGCACTGGGCGGTTACGCCGGTGCCAATATGCGGAAAAAGAAGCGTTACAGCCACATCAAAAAATAGGAGGGAAATCAAATGAAGCATATTTCTACCCTGACTTCTGCAACCCTGAAGCAGACTGCAGCACACGGCGGCTGCGGCGAGTGCCAGACTTCCTGCCAGTCCGCATGCAAGACCTCTTGCACCGTGGCAAACCAGAAGTGCGAGCACGCAAAGTAATCACGCTTAAAAGGAATATGCAAGGCGCGCCTGCGGGTGCGCCTTGTTCCTGTATATCGGAGGAAAATAAATGATTCATCGTTATCAGAAAAAAGGGCTGAATTTCGTGCTCGATGTCAACTCGGGCGCGGTACATCTGCTTGATGATATCAGCTATGCAGTGTCCGGACTGCTGGATGAAAACATGGGTGATACCTGTCCGCAGAGCATCATTGACGCCCTGCCGGACTATACCGCGGACGAGATCCGCGAGGCATATGACGAGCTGTACGAGCTGAAAAAGGCCGGTCAGCTGTTCGCGCAGGATGACTACATCGATGTAAGCCGCTACATTCCGGTGAATGCACCGGTCAAGGCTCTGTGCCTGCATGTAGCGCACGACTGCAACCTGCGCTGCAAGTACTGCTTCGCATCCACCGGCGACTTTGGCCAGGGCCGTAAGATCATGCCGCCCGATATCGCCAAGAAGGCCATCGACTTTGTTATCGCGCGTTCTGGCGTGCGTCACAACATCGAGGTCGATTTCTTCGGCGGCGAGCCGCTCATGGCGTGGGATACCGTTACCCAGACGGTCGATTATGCCCGCAGTCTGGAGGAGAAGTATAACAAGAAGTTCCGCTTCACCATCACTACCAACGGTCTGCTGCTCGATGAGGACAAGCGCAAGTACATCAACGAGAACATGGACAACTGCGTGCTGTCGCTCGACGGTCGCCGTGAGGTCAACGACGAGTTCCGCAAGACGGTAGCCGGCACGGGCAGCTATGACACCATCGTGCCTAAGTTCAAGGCGCTGGTGGACGAGCGCGACCCGAACCTCGATTACTACGCGCGCGGCACGTTCACTTCGCACAACCTCGATTTTGCCGAGGACGTGCTGAGCATTGCAGATGCAGGCTTTGACCGCCTTTCCGTCGAGCCGGTAACGGCAGACCCAGGCTGCGGATACGACTTGACCGAGGACGATCTGCCCAAAATCGAGGCTGAGTACGACCGTCTGACCGATATCATGCTCGAGCGTAAGAAGGAAGGCAAGCCGTTTACCTTCTTCCACTTCATGGTCGATCTGGATCAGGGTCCGTGCGTTGTCAAGCGTCTGCGCGGCTGCGGCGCGGGCTACGAGTATGTAGCCGTAACGCCGGACGGCGACATCTATCCCTGCCACCAGTTTGTCGGCAAGGATGAGTTCAAGCAGGGCAGTGTGCTCGACCAGTCCTTCAATATGGACATCGCACAGACCTTTGCCGGCATGAACATCTATTCGCGTCCGAAGTGCCAGAAGTGCTGGGCGAAGTTCTACTGCTCGGGTGGTTGCTCGGCAGCAAACTACAACATGAACCACGACATGAACGACTCCTACGACCTCGGCTGCGAGATGGAGCGTAAGCGTCTGGAATGTGCAATTTATCTAAAGGCAATGGATAAAATTTGTGTAAATCAGTCGAAGTGATGAATTGTAAAAAGAATACGTAAAATTCGTTGCGAAACGGACTGTTTGTGCGTATAATTGCTCTTGTATTTGTACTGCCCTGTGAAGGAGATGATATTATGCCGCAGAATGTACTGGTTTCCGTGCTTGGTGAAGGTGAATATCTTCAGAAGCTGATCCGCGCCATCCTGGAGAAGGAGGTCGTACCGCAGCGCAATCTGTTCCTGTCCGCGAAGAATGCGGCGGCCTGCAAGGCTGCAGAGGGCTACGATGAGGTTCGTATCTGCGAGGACGAACTTGCTGCCATGATCAAGAGCGAGATTGTGCTGCTCACCGCTTCCAAGCGTGAAATGCCGACCGAGCTTGCCAAGATTTCCAGCAGTTCGCAAAAGCGCGTGGTAGTTTCCGTGTGCGACAGCGAAAAGGTGGATCTTGCGTACCTGACTGACCGCATCGCCGCTGCAACCGAGCTGATCGCAGCCGTGCTGCACCGTGACGAGGAAGGCAAGCTGTATGCAACCTACGAGATCAACAAAAAGGCACGCCCGTTCCTGCGCCAGCCCTGCAAGGACATGGTGGACGCGATGTGCGAGATGATCAACGAGGAAGGCTAAGTCCGTCTGTTGTTCTAAAAAGATAAAACCGGGAATATGCTGTTCTATGACTTTTCCAAGGGGGAAGACGTATGAACAAACAGCATATTCTCGGTTTTTTTGACGATTTGGTACGGACACCGGTGTTCCTGTTCCTGTGTGCGATGTTCCTGTGCGGTGCAGCGGCGGGCGGTCTGACCGGTCTGCGGGCCGGCGAAGGGGACGGCGCGGCAGTGCTTTCCGGTCTGCTGGCTGAATTGCCCGCGCATGTGGTGCAGAGCACGCTGTGCGCGCTCATCTGGGTGCTGCTGCCGCTCGTGTGCGCCTTTCTGCGCCCGAGAGAGCTGCTGCTGAGTGCGGTTGCCGCAGCACGCGGCTTCGTGCTTGCCATGACCGTCGCGGTCAGCGTGGGAGAAGGAAACGCCTTCATCATCGGAGTAGCCGGCGTACCCGCCGTGCTGAGCGTCTCCGCGCTGCTTGCCGCATGCTCTATGGTCTGGCAGGGCGGTGAAGCCACCGGACGGTATTCGCTTCGAACGTGCAGGATGCCGTATTTCCTGTGTATTACGCTCGCCGTGCTGAGCGCCCTCCTGAGGGCCGCGATAGCGGCACTGTGTAATGTGTAAGTTTATACAAAATGCACAAATGCACAGCGGAGGCGATGCGGAATTGAGAATTGAAAATGGAGAATGGAAAATGACGCTATCCTTGCGCGAGTTCCATCCGCGCTGCGCATGAGACGGTTACATTTGCCATTTATTCATTATCAATGGTGCCAATCGGATAGACGGCGGGGTGAGGGCACCCCGCCCTACGGTATAGGTTAAATCTGTTTCGTAGGGCGGGCTGCCCTCAGCCCGCCGTTTTCCAAACCATTTGCACATACCTTACTGTAGGGTGGCTGATAGTTCACAATTACGTCAATTTTCCATTCTCCATTATCCATTCTCAATTATTTAACCCGAAAAATCCCATATCCATTGACGCAATCATTCGATTGCGCCTTTTTTGTTGCAAGCTCGACAATTTTATGCTAATATTTAGTTAGATTAACGAACTAACGGAGAGGCAGCGCGGACATGGCAGATGCAGAGCAGCTCAATTCTTTTCTGGTCGATGTGTTCGGCCGGATCAACAAAATCGAAGAACGCGCCATGGCGGGCGGACTGGGCAGCGCGGTGTCCATCACCGAAATCCACATCATCGAGAAGATCGGTGACAGGGAACCTGTGCGTATGAGCGAGGTTGCCAGGTCAATCGGCGTAACACTGGCCACGCTGACTGTTGCGTGCGACAAGCTGGTCTCCAAGGGACTGGTGCGCCGTGTGCGCAGCCAGGAGGACCGCCGCGTTGTCAATATCATGCTCACCGACAAGGGCAGGGCCGCCTACGAGTACCATAAGGACTTTCACGAGCGTATGATCGCGTCTTTGGTGGACACGCTCTCGCCCGAGCAGACTGCGCTTCTGGCGCAGAGCTTAGAGAAACTGCAGGACTTCTTCCGCCACGAGGAAGCAGCCGTGGAGGGAGAAACCAATGGATAATCTGATATTCTGTCTGAATGCCACCGTGCCGATTTTTGCGATCATCGTGCTTGGCCGCTGGCTGCGCAGCAAAAACTTTTTCACCAAGCAGACGCTGACCGACATTGACCGTCTGTCGTTCAAGGTGCTGCTGCCGATCCTGCTGTTCCGTGATATCGCACAGGGACGCATCACCGAGCAGTTCGACCCCGTGTTTTTCTTTTTCTGTGCGGGTGCGACGACGGTGTATTTTTTTGCCGTCTGGATCGGCGCGTCCCTCTTTCTTAAAGATAAGAGTATGGTGGGCGCGTTCACACAGGGCGCTTTCCGCGGCTCGCAGGCGATACTGGGTGTGGCCTTTGTGCAGAATCTGTACGGCAATGCCGGTCTTGTGCCGCTGATGATCGTGGCAAGCGTGCCGCTGTACAACATCTTTTCGGTGCTGGTGCTGACTGTCACCGCGCCGGACGCACAGCAGGCGGACCACCGCGGCCTGGTCGGCAAAACGCTGCGCGGTATCATCACCAACCCGATCATACTGGGTATTTTCGCGGGTCTGCCGTTCTCTCTCCTGGCAATCGACTTTCCGCCGATGCTGGACAAGGGTCTGTCCATGCTGGGCAACTGCGCAACGCCTGTGGCGCTGCTGAGCATCGGCGCGGGCTTTGAGGGCGCAAAGGCCATCAAAAAGCTCGGCCCGACTTGTGCAGCCGTGTTTATCAAGCTGGTGCTGCTGAGTGCTATCTTTCTGCCGATGGGCGTGGCGCTCGGCTTCCGCGAGCAGACACTGGTGGCTATCGTCATCCTGTGCGGTGCGCCGAGCACAGCCTCCGGTTATGTTATGGCGAAAAATATGGGCGGCGATCATGTTTTGTCATCGTCGATCATTGTGCTCAGCACGGCGCTGAGTGCGGTTACGCTGACATTGACGCTGTTCATTCTGCGTTCGATGGCGCTTATTTAACGTAAGTTTTTCGCCTTCGAGGCGAGGGGGACGCCGGCGGTTTCGCCGGGGAAACCAAAAGGGTAGACACCTGCGGTTTCTACCCTCTTGGGACTCCCGTTTCCCTTTGGGAGAGCACGGCGAAATTTGCAGAGCTGAGACTATGGGGGAACGGCCGTACTGTTCATCTTCCGTAGGGGCGGCCAATGGCCGCCCATTTCCCAACCGCAGATGCTCAAGCTGTTTTCTGACTGCTACACAGATCGGCGACTCTACGCTGGGTGCGGCACAAGGTGAATTGCCCGAAGGGCAAGAGAGAGTCCCCTGGGGGATAACAGTGCCGCACGATTCTTTAGCGCGTTATGATAGACAGGGTCTGCGAAGATAAATGGTACTAAATGCCTAATCCGTAGGTGCTGTCTATAATCTCCGACTAACGAATTGCGCGACATTGTTGTGTCGCGCCTGCTGGAAGTAGCCGGTCTGTGTAGCAGTAAACTATCCGGGAACTGCAAATATTTTACGAAACAAACGCAAGAGTAACCCGACTGCCGTACCCCCTATTTTCGCAGCGGTCGCCGGTCTCTGGTCTGCGCCAGACTATGACAGGAAACGGGTGATTCACAAGAGGGTAGAAACCTTGGTGTCTACCCTCTTGTGCGCCCGCGCGGCGTCAGCGCAGATTTCGTTCGCTTCGCAAGCGATAACTCATAAAATCAGCACAGATTTTGCAAAAGACGCAAAGAAAGGAGCCTCCGGCCATGCTGACTTACCATCTCAAACCGCACGACCAACAGCCGCTCTACGAGCAGCTCTACCACGCTGTCCGCGCGGACATCATGTCCGGCGCCTTGCCCGGCGGCACGCGCCTGCCGAGCAAACGCCAGCTGGCGGCCAATCTGCGCGTCAGCCAGATCACCGTGGAAACCGCTTACGGTCAGCTTGCCGCCGAAGGCTACATCGCCTCTGCGCCAAGGCGCGGCTACTTTGTGCAGGAGCAGCTTGCCGTGCCGGTCTCCGAGCCGCAGGAGCCATTTGCACCGCCTTTGCCGCCGATTTCCGCCTCTGAGGAGACCTATCCTTACGATTTTCGCACGGATTTTGTCGATAACGGCTGCTTTCCGTTCTCCACATGGGCGCGGCTGTCGCGCAGTGTGCTGAGCGAATACTCGAGTGCGCTGCTCCGTGCGACCGACCCATGCGGCGCGGCGGAACTTCGCGAGGAGATCGTGCGCTACCTGCACGACTTCCGCGGCATCAACGTCTCGCCGGACAACATCCTCATCGGCGCAGGCTCGGAGTATCTGATGCACCTTGTCATTCAGCTGCTCGGCCGCGACCGCGTGTACGCGCTCGAGAACCCCGGCTACCGTAAGCTGTATCAGATTTTCGCAGTGAACGGTGTGACCGTGCGTCCGACACCGCTGGACAAGCACGGTCTGCGTGCTGACGCGCTGGCCGCGAGTGACGCATCGGTGGTGTACCTTACGCCGTCGCACCATTTCCCGCTGGGCACGGTTATGACGGCTGCCCGCCGACTGGAAATCCTTCGCTGGGCGTCGGAGGCGCCCGACCGCTACATCATCGAGGATGATTACGACAGCGAATTCCGCTACGCCTCTCGCCCGATTCCGGCGTTAGGCGAGCTGGATCGGACAGGCCGTGTCGTGTACGTCAACACCTTTGCGAAAAGCCTTGCCCCCGGACTGCGCATCGGCTATCTGGTGCTGCCGAATGCGCTGATGGCGCGCTATCGCGAACGGTTTTCGCGGTACTCGTCTACCGTGCCGAGCTTTGACCAGCACACGTTGGCGACCTTCATGCACACCGGCGGCTTCGAGCGGCACATCAGCCGCAGCCGCAAGGTCTATCAGGCACGCCGCGACGCGCTCATGGCTGCGCTTGACCGCGAGCTGGCTGACCTGCCGCATGAGGTCTCGCGCTCGGAAGCCGGTCTGCACCTGCTGCTGCACATGCGCAACGGCATGCTCGAGAACGAACTTATTGAGCGCGCAAAGACGGTCGGTGTGCGCGTTTACCCGCTTTCGGCGTACTATACGCCGCCGGTCAAGCCGCCGCGAGCAACACTCGTGCTCGGCTATGCTGGTCTGACCGAACAGCAGATCGACGAGGCGGCAAAGCTGCTCAAGCAAGCGTGGAGTTAATGGAAAATGGAGAATTGAGAATGGAAAATGAATATGGAATTTCCATGAACGCGATAATATACGCGTGAAACGCGTTATTGAATCATCGTGCAAAGCACGATACCACAATTCTCCATTCTCCATTTTCAATTCTCAATTATAGAAATCCGAAGGACTGCGAATTTTTAGCAAAAAGTTTGTAGCACTTCGGGTTTTTATTTCGTATTACCGGTGAAAGGAGGATGGAGCATGACCGCAAAAACACCCGAACAACTCGTCAGCGTCTACGGTGACATGGTATACCGATTGGCGTATGCACAGACGCGCAGCCGTCACGATGCGGACGATATTTTTCAGGAGGTCTTTCTCCAGACCGTGCGTAAACGACCGGTTTTCGACAGTGTGGAGCACGAAAAGGCATGGCTGCTGCGGGTGACACTCAACTGCCTGAAAAGCCACTGGCGCATGGCATGGCGGCGGCACGACACACCGCTCGATGACCGCATTCCGTTTCCCGAGCCGGAGGACAGCGCGCTGGATGAAGCTCTGCGGCGGCTGACGCCTAAGTACCGCGCGGCAGTGCATTTATTCTACTACGAGGGTTACACCGCAGAGGAGATTGCGCGCATGAGCGGGGAAAAACCGTCCGCGATACGTACACGGCTGACACGCGCACGGGCACAGCTGCGCGAATTGATGAAAGGAGAGCTGGACGATGGATTTTCACAAGCAGTACCGCAGCATGAATGAGAATATCACGCCGAGCGACGCACTGGTGCAGCAGACAATCGCCAAAATGGAGAGCGGCAGGCCGCACAGAGCGCGAAAACCGCTCAAGATCATCCTTGCGGTTGCGGCGGCACTGGCCTGCGTGAGCACCGCCGTAGCCGCCAATCAGGAGGCGGTTTTGCGGGTGCTGTACCAAATCGCGCCCGGCATGGCGGAGTACCTGCAGCCGGTCGGGCAGGTCTGCGAGGACCGGGGCGTCAAGCTGGAGGTCGTTTCGGCGGACGTGGAAGGCAGCACGGCAAAGGTGTATTTGTCGCTGACCGACACCACGGGCAGCCTGTTCGGCGATGCCGCACCGGATCTGTATGACAGCTGGTCGCTTGATTACGCCGGTTTTGGTCGTGGAGCACGTTCCTATGGCTGCTCAACGCTCGATTACGACCCGAATACGCATACCGCAACCTATTTTCTGCAGATTGATGATTTGAATGGCAAACATATTCCGGCAGGTGCATTCCGGTTTTCGTTCAATCAGCTTCTCATCGGCAGAGAAAAGCAGGAAGGTGTTCCGGTAACGGCGGATTTGTCTGTTGTGCCGAAAAGCGCACCGACCGAGAACCATGCAATCAACGGTTACGGTACAATGAATCCGGATGCGCTGGGTGACATGGATTCGTATGATTTTCTTGTTCCGCAGGGCACGCTCTGGCAAAGCGAAAAGGGTATATGCGCACTGATTGCCGCTGGATGGCGAAATGGAGAACTGCATTTGCATTATCGCACAGATGGTTCGCTGACGCTGGGTAATCACGCAGATTTTTCTACGTTGCACCTTGCGGACGGCACGGAATTGATGTGCGATTACACGGTAACCTACAAGGATTTTGACAACGACACCGACTACACCGAGTACGTTTTCCCGATGGCATACGAGGATGTTGCCGGCTGTACACTTGCCGGTGATCTCTACACTGCAAGCAACCTGATGGACGGCAGATGGGCAGTTTCCTTCCGGCTGACGCAGTAACGCAACGTGAGGACATATCCGATGGATATGTCCTCATGTTTTATCCTTTTTCTTCACCGAATGCGCGAACACAACGGATTGATCACCGAATTTCTGCCGCAGTGCGTCAACCGTCTGGTCGAGCTTATGCTGACGGTCGCGCTTTTGGATATCCTCGGCGGCATCAAACAGCGAAAGCTGCTCGCACGACTGATTTTCCGGCAGCAGATTGGCAGCCGTGACCGACAGCAGGCGCACCGGCTTGTCCATCGGCCAGTGCCCGAGCAGCAGCTGCATGGACAGATCGATGAGCGTCCGCGTGGAGTTGGTCGGCCGCTCAAGCGTTACCTGTCGTGAGCGGTTGTGAAATTCCGGGTCGCGGATGCCGAGCTGCACGGTCTGGCACACCATGCCGCGTTTTCGCAAACGTCTGCCGACATTGTCGCACAGCGCCGTAATGCCCATGCGGCATTCGTCCGCGCCGAGCAGATTGTGCGCGAACGTCATGCTGTTGCCGACCGATTTGACCTCGCGTTCCGCGTAAAACGAGCGTACCGGCTCATCGTCCTCGCCTCTGGCGTAACGCAGCAGAAGATCACCGTTTTTGCCCAGAATGCTGTGGATAAATGCCGGATCGCAGGCCGCCAACTCGCCAATCGTGCGCACGCCCAGTCGGTTCAGCCGGTCGCTGGCGCGTTTGCCGACATACAGGAGTGTGTTCGCGGGCAAGGTCCACACGCGCTGCTTGAAATTTTCGCGCGAAAAGACCGTCGTGCCGTCCGGCTTTTTGTAATCGCTGCCGAGCTTGGCGAACGCGCGGTTGAACGACACACCGACCGAGATGGTCAGTCCGACCTCCTCGCGCATGCGGCGGCGCAGCTCGTCCGCGATATGCTCGCCGGAGCCGAACAGGTGCATCGAGCCGGTGACATCAAGGAAGGATTCGTCAATGCCGAATGGATCGACAAGATCGGTGTACTGCAGGTACAGCTCGTTGCATTTGCGCGAAAACTTCACATATTCGCTCCGATGCGGTGCTACCAGCCGTAAATCCGGGCATTTCCGTTTCGCCTGCCAGATGGTCTCGGCAGTTTGTACGCCGAAGGCTTTGGCCTTCTCGTTTTTGGCGAGAATGATGCCGTGGCGGCTCTCCGGATCACCGCAGACCGCGGTCGGACCATCGGCGAGCGACGGGTCGAGCAGCGTTTCCACACTCGCGAAAAACGAGTTGCAGTCGCAGTGAAGAATGGTTCTGTCCATCGGTCATCATCTCCTTTCGAACGAATGTTTGCATTGTATAACTGCATTATATCCGAAAAAAATGTGCTTGACAAGTGGGAGAATGAGGTGCATACTGTATTTGCAAGCAAGGGTGCCGTGATGAGCGGCTGAGAGGGCGAGAGCCTAACCTTTTGAACCTGTTGGTTAGCACCATCGTAGGGAAGCTGTCGCATATACTTGAAATTTTAATGCTCCGGTTTTACCGCATGGTGAGACCGGAGCATTTTTTCTTGCAGAAAAGAGGATATTTGCATGAAAGTAAACGGTAACGAACGCGCTGTTCCCGCAGAAGGAACCGTACTGGCACTGCTGAAGGAGCTGGGTCACGACCCGCAGCGTGTGGCTGTCGAGAAGAACGGCACCATCATTCCGCGTGCGCAGTTCGCGGAAGAGAAGCTGACCGATGCAGACCATCTGGAAGTCGTATGCTTTGTGGGCGGCGGCTGATATTCTTCGATTGAAACTACAGTTTCAATCGAGAGGGGACATACTGCGTAAAACGCGGATATGTCCCAAAGAAATTTGCGCGCCGCGAGCGGCACACACATTTTTTACTGGTATGAGAACCGAGATACAAGCTCCCGGTTTTCATAGAAATTGCAAAAATGCACGCTGCGCGTGATTACAGGAGAAAAATCATGATTTTAACCAAAGAACAACTGCATGACGCACTGGTGGAACGCCACGGCGCGGATATTCAGGCTAAGCTGGACAAGGCGTGTGTCGGCATTGCGGGTCTGGGCGGGCTTGGCTCCAATCTTGCGATTTTTCTGGCGCGGCTGGGTGTCGGTCATCTCATCCTCGTGGATTTCGATGTGGTGGACATCACCAACCTCAACCGTCAGCATTACACGATGAAAGACCTCGGCATTCCGAAAACGCTCGCGCTTGTTGAGCAGCTTGAGGCCATCAATCCCTATCTCACCTACGAGACTTACACCGAGCGGGTCGTTCCGTCCAACGTAGAGCGGCTGTTCTCCGGCTGTGATGTGGTCGTGGAGGCGTTCGACAAGCCGGATCAGAAGGCTATGCTGCTCGAGAATCTGCTTACCAGACTGCCGGAAAAGCCGGTCGTATCGGGCAGCGGCATGGCGGGCTACGGCTCGGCGAACCTGATCAAGACCGAAAAACGCTTCGGCCATGTGTACCTCTGTGGCGACGGTACAAGCGATGTAGCCGACGGTCTCGGTCTGATGGCGCCGCGCGTAGCGGTCTGCTCGGCACACGAGGGAACCATGGTGCTGCGTCTGCTTATTGGCGAAACGGAGCCGTAAATAGAAAATGGAGAACAGAAGCCGCAGCTTTCATTCTCCGCTCTCCATTATTCTTTCGGCTGATCGGAACCGCAGTGTGCACACTTGACAGCCTTGATCGGAATTTCGCTGCAGCAGAACGGGCAGACCTTGGTGGTCGACTCTGCGGGTGCTTCCGGCTTTTTGCCGAGCGCAGTCAGCTTATTGACCGCTTTGAGCAGACAGAACAGCACGAACGCCATGATTAAAAAGTTGATGATCGAGGTGATGAATGCACCGTAGCGCAGTTCCACACCGCCGAGGTTCAGCACGAAACCGCTTAAATCGGTGCCGCCGAGCAGACCGATGATCGGATTGATAAGGTTTTCGGTCAGTGAAGTCACAATGCTGGTGAATGCACCGCCGATGATAACACCGATCGCCATGTCCATCACGTTGCCGCGCAGCGCGAAGGCTTTGAATTCTTCGATAAACTTTTTCACTTTTGCGTTCCCCTTTCTTATTTATACTATCAGTTTACACGTTTCCCTTAAATGGGTCAAGAAAAAGGAGTTTTTCACATGAAAGATACACTTGTAATCGGCGGACACGAGTTCCAGTCCCGCTTTATCCTTGGTTCCGGCAAGTATTCGCTCGACCTGATCAACGCTGCCGTGCAGAACGCAGGCGCACAGATCATCACGCTGGCGCTGCGCCGCGCAAATGAGGGCGGCACGGCTAACATCCTCGACTATATTCCGGAGGGAGTAACGCTGCTGCCGAACACCTCGGGTGCCCGCAACGCGGACGAGGCGGTTCGCATTGCGCGTCTGTCGCGTGCGTGCGGCTGCGGCGATTTCGTCAAGATCGAAATTATGCGCGACAGCAAGTACCTGCTGCCGGACAATCAGGAGACCATCCGCGCGACCGAGATCCTCGCGAAAGAGGGCTTCGTCGTTATGCCGTATATGTACCCCGATCTGAACGTCGCGCGCGATCTGGTGAACGCGGGCGCGGCTTCCATCATGCCGCTGGCGGCTCCAATCGGTACGAACAAGGGTCTTGCTACCCGCGAGTTCATCAAGATTTTGATTGATGAAATTGATCTGCCGATCATCGTGGACGCAGGCATCGGCCGTCCGTCGCAGGCTTGCGAGGCGATGGAGATGGGCGCGGCAGCTATCATGGCCAACACCGCGATTGCCACCGCAGGCGATATTCCGGCGATGGCTGAGGCGTTCAAGCAGGCGATTGAGGCAGGCCGCACGGCATATCTTGCCGGTCTGGGCCGTGTCCGTGAGACGGCTTCGGCATCCTCTCCGCTGACCGGTTTCCTGCAGGATTAAAGTTCTCGATTAAATGCGCGCTTTGCGCGAAAACAGAAAGGTATTTGTCATGGAAAACGAAAAAACGGAGATCATCTCCGCAAAATATATCACTGAACAAACCAATCACATGGAGTACCAGCCGGGTATGGACAACATCGGCTCCGAGGTGCAGGACGAGGTCATTTCCCGCATGAACGCCTATGACGCGGATGCCTATACGGCGGCTGACGTACTGCGTGCGCTTCGCAAGGACGTTCTCTCGCCGGAGGACTTCGGCGCACTGCTGTCTCCCGCGGCGCTGCCGTTCCTTGAGCAGATGGCGCAGCGCGCACAGGCCGAAACGCGCAAGCATTTCGGCAACTCGGTGCAGATGTTCACGCCGCTGTACATCGCCAATTACTGCGAAAATTACTGCATTTACTGCGGTTTCAACTGTCACAACAAAATTCGCCGTGCCAAGCTGGATATGGACGAGGTCGAACAGGAACTGAAGGCCATCGCGGAGACCGGTCTGCAGGAAATCCTCATTCTGACCGGCGAGAGCCGTGCCATGTCGCCGGTATCCTACATCGGTGAAGCCGTTAAGCTGGCGCGCAAGTATTTCCGTGTCATCGGCATCGAGATTTATCCGCTCAACGTGGATGAGTACGCTTATCTGCACGAGTGCGGTGTGGACTACGTCACCGTATTTCAGGAGACCTATGACGACCAGAAGTACAAAACCCTGCACCTCGGCGGTCACAAGCGCATTTTCCCGTATCGCCTGAATGCGCAGGAGCGTGCACTGATGGGCGGCATGCGCGGTGTCGGCTTTGCGGCGCTGCTCGGTCTGTCCGACTTCCGCAAGGATGCGTTTGCGACCGGTCTGCACGCGTATCTGCTGCAGCGCAAGTATCCGCACGCAGAGATCGCGTTCTCGTGTCCGCGCCTGCGCCCGATCATCAATAACGATAAGATCAACCCGAAGGATGTACACGAGCCGCAGCTGCTGCAGGTCGTCTGCGCCTACCGCATCTTCATGCCGTTCGCGTCCATCACTATCTCGACGCGCGAGCGAGCGGGCTTCCGCGACAACATCATCGGCATCGCCGCCACCAAGATTTCCGCAGGCGTAGACGTCGGTATCGGCGGTCACTCAGGCGAGGATAAGGGCGATGAGCAGTTCGAGATCTCGGACGGCCGCTCGGTCGATGAGGTGTATAACGCAATCTGCGAACACGGTTTACAGCCCGTAATGGCCGATTATCTGTACGTTTAAGCATCCAAGGCTTCCACGCTGGGGAAGCTGTCATCCGCAGGATGACTGATGAGGTTTTCCCGAGTAACCTCATCCACCGCCGCAAAGCGGCGGTCCCCCTTCCCCAAAGGGGAAGGCTATTGGCCGCATTTGCAGCCATTCTCTCACTTGTCTGCCGCCGAAGTGCGGTACTATACTGCGGACAGAGCGCACCGCATGCCACAGTAGAATTTTAATTTCCCGCACTCCGGAAGCAATATAAATTTTATTCCGAAGGAGTATCAGTAAGCCATGAGAAATTATGCAACGCAGATGGATGCCGCAAAGCGCGGTATCGTCACGCCGGAGATCGAAACGGTTGCCAAAAAGGAAAACCGTCCGGTCGAGTTCATCATGGAACGAGTCGCAAAGGGTACGATTGCGATTCCGGCGAACATCAATCACAAAAGCCTGTCCGCAGAGGCAGTAGGCGACGGCACCCGCGTAAAGATCAATGTCAATCTCGGCATTTCGGGTGACTGCAAGGACTACGAGATGGAGTTGCGCAAGGTGCGCATGGCCGTTGACATGGGCGCTGAGTCCATCATGGATCTATCCAACTACGGCAAGACCAACACCTTCCGCAAGCAGCTGATCGACATGTCGCCGGCGATGATCGGCACCGTGCCGATGTACGACGCGATCGGGTATCTGGAAAAGGACCTGCTCGAGATCACAGCGCAGGATTTCCTCAAGGTCGTTGAGGCGCACGCCAGGGAGGGCGTGGACTTCATGACCATTCATGCGGGTATCAACCGCCGTGCGGTTGAAGCCTTCATGCGCGAGGGCCGCAGGATGAACATCGTCTCCCGCGGCGGCTCGCTGCTGTTCGCATGGATGAAGATGACCGGCAATGAGAATCCGTTCTTCGAGTATTACGACGAGGTGCTGGACATTCTGCGCCGCTACGACGTTACCATTTCGCTGGGTGACGCACTGCGCCCGGGCTGCATTGATGATGCGTCCGATGCAGGGCAGATCAGTGAGCTGATCGAGCTGGGCAATCTTGCACAGCGTGCGTGGGCGAAGGACGTGCAGGTTATGATCGAAGGTCCCGGCCATATGGCGATGAACGAGATCGCGGCCAATATGCAGATGGAAAAGCGCCTTTGCCATGGAGCGCCTTTCTATGTCCTCGGGCCGCTCGTCACCGATATTGCACCGGGTTACGACCATATTACCTCAGCCATCGGCGGCGCTATTGCCGCACAGGCGGGCGCGAACTTCCTGTGCTACGTTACACCGGCGGAGCACCTGCGTCTGCCGGATGAAAATGATGTCCGCGAGGGCATCGTCGCCAGCAAGATCGCGGCCCACGCCGCCGATATCGCACTCGGTCTGCCCGGTGCGCGTGACCGCGATAACGCAATGGCGGACGCGCGTCATAAGCTGGATTGGCCCGCGCAGTTCGCGCTGGCACTCGACCCGGAAAAGGCAGAGCGGTTCTATAATCAGGTTCCGCCGACCGAGCGTCATACCTGCTCGATGTGCGGTAAAATGTGCGCCGTGCGCACCACAAATATGATCCTTGAGGGCAAAGAAGTCAAATTCTGCTCGGAAAAGGGCGCATGCTGATGCTTCGGAATACAAAAGAGCGGTCGGGAGACCGCTCTTTTTTGTTGTTTGTTTGAATTGGGCGTGTGCAGAATGGAGAATTGAAAATGGAGAATGGAAAATGAATGCGATGGCAGAGTGCTGCGTGGGCGGCCAATGGCCGCCCCTACGGTTAAACGTTTGCAAATCGTTAGAAACGGTGCGCCGAGGTCATACCCCGGGGCACCTTCTCTGGCCCTTCGGGCAATTCACCTTCTGTCGCGCCTGCGGAGAGTAAACCACATGTGTAGCAGTACGCTGTCTGTGAACTGCGAATATTTTACGAAATAAACGCAACGGTAACCCGACTGCCGTCCCCCTTTTGGACCACTCAGCCGTCTGGACGGCACCTGCGCAACACTCGTCAGTGCACGACAAAATTCCACAAACAAAACCGGCACATAAGGAGAGAAACCTCTGTGTGTGCCGGTTTTCGCTTGCAGCTAAGAAAAATACTGGTGTCTCAGCTCCAGATTGTACGCAAGCAGCGTCCGCAGCCGCTTTTTGCCGCGGGAACAGTGCCGCGATACCGCCGATGGACTGATCCCAAGCCGTTCAGCGCACTGTTTGCAGGATAATCCCTCCACCTCGATCATCCACAGCACCTCGTACTGCCGCGGTGTCAGCTGCTCGCGCATGGCCCGGAAGAAGGCCGTGCGGAATGCCTGCCGGAAGCCGCGGTCGTCCTCCGCGAGCAGACCGAGATACTGCCGGTAGGCCAGCCGTGTCGCTGTGTGCTCAGACAGCGCGACAGTCCGCATGCGCGTCACCTTCTTCGCTGTGGTCGTGGTAGTGCTCCATCAGGAATACGGTCTGGCGGCTTTCGTTGATCAGCGTCTGCAGGAATTTCGCGCGCTGCTTGAGCCGGTAGCGCACCTCCGGCTGACGCGCACGCTTCTGCGCCGCCTGAAGCTGCTTGATACGCAGCTCCAGCAGAGCGACATTGACACGGTATTCCTGCGCCATCTCACATAATTTCATGGCGGCCCCTCCTTACGATTACGAACAAATGTTCGATTATTTATGTCCCTTATAATACAACATAAAGTATGAGTTGTCAATGAAAAACTATATTTTGTGTTATATTCCTCAAATCTGCATCATACACTGTGGTAGAGAGGGAAGGAGGAGATACCATGCGCAGACTGCTGCTGACCGGTGTCGGACTGGTGCTGGTGCTGTATTTGCTGCCGGTATTTTACCCATCGGAAACGGACAAGACGGAGCCGCAGGCACCCGCAGAAAGCGTCACAGCGGCAGCAACAGACGGCGTAACCATCACGGTTCTGGTGAACGGCAAGGCGCAGGAAATGCCGCTGGAGACCTATGTGGAAGGCGTGACGGCGGCAGAGATTGCGGACGATTTTCCGGTTGAAGCCATCCGCGCACAGGCGGTCGCAGCGCGGACATACGCGGTGTATAAGCAGTCGAGAGGACGGCCGGTAGAGCATCCGGATGCGGATGTCTGCGACGATTACAGCCATTGTGCGGCATATCAGCCGGACGCAGTCAAGACGTTCAGCACCGGCTATTCGCGGATACGCAAGGCCGTCAAGGACACGGCAGGGCAGATCCTGACCTGCGACGGTGCACCGATTGCGGCTGTGTTCCACTGCGTCAGCGGTCCGAAGACCGAGTCTGCCGCCGATGTCTGGGGCGAGGATATTCCGTATCTGCAAAGCGTGGTCAGTCCGGGCGGCACGCAGTACGCCGGATACGAGAGCGAGGTGACGCTAACGGCGGATGCGTTCCGCGAAAAGGTCGCGCAGACTCTGCCAAAAGCGGATGTGAGCGGTACGCCCGACCGCTGGTTTGCGTCCTCGGTGCGCTCGGCGGCTGGCGGTGTGAAAACCGTGAAGCTCGGCGGCGTGACCGTCGAGGGAACCGCAGTGCGGGCGCTGTTCGGCCTGCAGTCCACGAATTTCACCATCACAACCACCGAGGACAGTATTACGTTTCACACCATCGGATACGGACACGGTGTTGGTCTGTCGCAGTACGGTGCTAAATATATGGCGGAGCAGGGATATGATTATACCCAGATACTTGAGCATTACTACCCGAATACAGAGTTGAGATTGGAGAGTGGAGAGTGAAGAGAATGGAAAATGGGAAGATTGCGAACTATGTTCGCATATAAAATGGAGCGCGTAGCGCGACAAAAAAGTCAGGACATGTGCCTGACTTTTTTAACAAACAGAGAAATCCTCCGAAAACCGGGAAGTTTTCGGGGGATTTCTCTGCAATAGCCCTTACAGGCTTGCCTGGCAAGGGCGTTTCTCGATAGAAAGGACGGTTGCGTCCTTTCTATCGAAGGCGAAGCCTTAGAATGCGAAATTCGTTTTTACGCGCCAGATATTCTGTGCATACTCAGCGATCGAGCGGTCCGCTGCAAAGCGGCCGGAGTTTGCAATGTTGATCAGAGCCATGCGGTTCCACTGATCCTGATCGCGGTAAGTCTGGCTTACGCGCTCCTGTGCTTCAGCGTAGGATGCGAAGTCCTTCAGGCTCATATAGCGGTCAGCCGGGCCGCCGTTGCCGCCGTGCAGCAGCAGGTTGGCAATATCGGTGTAGTCCACGCCGTCACCGAAGCCGTGGATCATCTGATCGAGCACGCGGCGGATCACCGGATCGTTCTGGTAGATGACCATCGGCTCATAGCTGCCGGAAGCGGCCAGTGCCTCGGCCTCGGGCGTCTCCATACCGAAGATGAAGATGTTCTCCTTGCCGACTGCCTCGCAGATCTCGACATTTGCGCCGTCCATCGTGCCGATAGTCAGAGCACCGTTCATCATGAACTTCATGTTGCCGGTACCGGACGCTTCCTTGCCGGCGATGGAAATCTGCTCGGAAACCTCGGCAGCCGGCATGATGATCTCAGCCAGCGATACCTTGTAGTCCTCGAGGAATACGACCTTCAGCTTGTCGCGTACTGCCGGATCGTTGTCGATCATCTTGGAGATGGAGTTGATCAGCTGGATGGTCTTCTTTGCTACTGCGTAGCCCGGTGCGGCCTTGGAGCCGAAGATAAAGGTGCGCGGAACGAAATCCATATCCGGATTGTCCTTCAGCTTGTGGTACAGGCTGATAATGTGCAGAATGTTCAGCATCTGGCGCTTGTACTCGTGCAGACGCTTAACCTGTACGTCGAAGATGGAGTCCATGTTGACTTCGATGCCGTTGTGCTCCTTGATATAGTCCGCCAGACGCTGCTTGTTGTGGCGCTTGATCTCGCCCAGCTTGTTGAGCAGCTCCTTGTCGTCCGCATAGTTGTTCAGAACCTGCAGTTCGGACGGATGGGTGCGGTAGCCGGTGCCGATCTTGCTCTCGATCAGCTCAGCCAGCTCCGGGTTGGCCTCACACAGCCAGCGGCGGTGTGCAATGCCGTTGGTGACGTTGCAGAACTTGGAGGAGTAGATCTTGTAGAAATCGGTGAATACGCGCTCCTTGAGGATCTCGGAATGCAGCGCGGATACGCCGTTGATGGAGAACGAGCCTGCGATAGCCAGATGCGCCATGCGGACGGTATCGTCGGCAACGATAGCCAGCTTGGAGATCTTCTGGAAGTCGTTCGGGAAGTAGTTCCACAGCTCCTTGCAGAAGCGCTCGTTGATTTCGTAGATGATCTGCATAACACGCGGCATCAGCTCCTGAACGAGCGATACCGGCCAGCACTCGAGCGCCTCGGGCATAACGGTGTGGTTGGTGTAAGCAACAGACTGGCTGGTGATGTTCCAGGCCTGCTCCCAGCTCATGTCGTTTTCGTCCATCAGGATGCGCATCAGCTCCGGAATAACCAGGGTCGGGTGCGTATCGTTGATGTGCAGGACGTGCTTGTGCGCGAAGTTTTCGAGCGTGCCGTACTTGGCCTTGTGCTTTGCACAGATGTCCTGCAGGGTTGCGGAAACCAGGAAGTACTGCTGCTTGAGACGCAGGGACTGACCCTCGCGGTGGTTATCCTCCGGATAGAGGACCATGGAGATGGTCTCTGCCAGTGCGTGCTTCTCCAGTGCTTTCAGATACTCACCGGAGGAGAACAGCTTCATGTCCAGTGCGATCGGGCTCTGTGCCTTCCACAGGCGCAGACGCGCGATGTTGTTGGTGCCGTAGCCGGAGATCGGCATATCATACGGAACTGCCAGAACCGGCGTGTAATCGTGGTAGTTGACGATCAGCTTGCCGTTATCATCGAAGTAGGTGTCAACCGTGCCGCCGATCTTGACCTCGCGGGTCTCATCCATTGCCGGAATCTGCCAAACCTCGCCGGTAGACAGCCAGGAATCCGGCAGCTCGACCTGCTGGCCTTCTACGATCTTCTGCTTGAAAATGCCGTGCTCGTAGCGGATGGAGTAGCCGGTGCCGCGTACGCCGTCGGTCGCCATGCCGTCCATGTAGCAGGCAGCCAGACGGCCAAGACCGCCGTTGCCCAGACCGGGATCAGCTTCCTCCTCGAAGATGTCCGCCATCTCGAAGCCCATGTCCTTCAGGGCTGCGGTCAGAGCGTCCAGCATACCGAGGTTGTAGGCGTTGTTGCGCAGGCTGCGGCCAACAAGAAATTCCATGCACAGGTAATGCACCTGACGCTCTCCGTCGCGCTCTACCTCATTCTGGGTCTCGATCATGTGCTCGGTCAGTGCATCGCGCACTACGAGGGCACAAGCCTCGTATACCTGATCCTTGGTAGCGTCCTCTACCTCGCAGGCAAAATGTCGCTGCAGTTTACCTGCAATGGCTTCTTTCAAAGCGGTCTTTGTGTACTGGGTCTTTGGCATGGTCTTTCTTATCTCCTCACATAATTTTGGTAGGCAGTCCCACGCGGTTGCATCGGCGGTGCTTGTCGGAAATTTTGTGCCCTGATTTCGTTGCGGCTTTTTGCAATACACAAAGTATTGCTGCAAACCCGCGCCTCGTCAGGACGCAAAATTTGCTCGACAATCCCTCGCCGCTGAACCGCGCGGGACTGCCTTGGAGGTACTGCTGAGCGATGCGGCTGCCGCATTACTCGTCAGCACCTCTAAGGGTGCCGTAGATTTCAATGGGATGAAAATTACGGAATCACCAGTTACCGTCACCGTATTCCCTCAAATCGGGTGACGGGTCGGGCTGACAGGTCGGTTACTGACCCATCGCGGTCTTGTAAACCTCGATATATTTATCGGCAGAGCTGCCCCAGCTGAAGTCGCTCTGCATACCCTGCATAATCAGCTTGCTCCACGCAGGCTTGTTAAAGCGGAATACGCCGCAGGCCTCGCGGATAACGTGCAGCATGTCGTGCGCGTTGTAGCTTGCAAAGGTGAAGCCGTTGCCCGTGCCGGCATAATCGACAAAGGCGTGAACGGTGTCCTTGAGGCCGCCGGTCTCGCGGACGATCGGAATAGTGCCGTAGCGCAGTGCGATCATCTGTGCCAGGCCGCACGGCTCGAACTTGGACGGCATCAGGAACATATCGGCGCCTGCGTAAATGCGGTTTGCCAGATCGCCGGAGAACATGATGGACGCGGAAACCTTATCCGGCCAGCGGCGCTTGGCCTCGATGAACATCTGCTCATAGCGGTAGTCGCCGGTGCCGAGCACGATCAGACGAATATCATCCGCCAGAATATCCGGCAGGACTGCTTCCACAAGGTCGAGGCCCTTCTGGTCAACAAAGCGGGTAACGATGCCGATGACAGGCGTGTTTGCATCGCCCTCAAGGCCGCAGAGCTTCAAAAGCTCGGTCTTGTTGACCAGCTTATCCTGCGGGTTGTTCGGGCCGTATTTCTTGAAGATCTTGCTGTCGGTTTCCGGATTGAAGGCATCCATGTTGATGCCGTTCAGGATGCCGTGCAGCTTGTAGCTGTTCATGCGCAGCACGGAATCCAGACGGTAGCCGTAGTATTCGGTCTGAATTTCGTTGGCATAGGTCGGCGAAACCGTGGTGACAGCCGTGGAAGCCACGATAGCAGCCTTCATCAGGTTGACGTCACCGTCCATCGCCATAAAGCCGGAGCGGAAGTGTGCGTCGTCAATACCAAGCACATACTCCAGGATCTCACGGCCGTAGCGGCCCTGATACTGGATGTTGTGGATGGTGAACACGGTCTTGATATTCTCGTAGAACGGACGGGAAGCGAACATCAGGTTGTAATAAACCGGAACGAGGGCAGTCTGCCAGTCGTTGCAGTTGATCACATCCGGCTTCCAGTCCAGATCGGGCAGTACCTCGAGTACCGCCTTGGAGTAGTACGCGAAGCGCTCTGCGTCGTCGTACTCGCCGTAGATCTGGCCGCGTGCGAAGTAATACTCATTGTCGATGAAATAATAGGTAACGCCGTCCGCCTCATAGCGGAAGATACCGCAGTACTGGTTGCGCCAGCCCAGACGGACGTAAGCGTTTTTGATGTAATAGAACTTTTCGCGCATACTCTGGTCGATCGCAGAATACAGCGGGCAGAATACACGCACGTCGTGTCCCTTGGCAGCGAGTGCCTGCGGGAGCGAACCTGCTACATCGCCCAATCCGCCGGTTTTGATGAACGGAGCGCATTCGCTGGTAACATACATGATTTTCATAAAGCCGAGCCTCCCCAACAGAGAGTGCGGAAACAGCGCTGACCGTTTCCGCACCCGTTGTAATTTTATTATACTCGTTTCTGTCTGAATGTAATATAGCAATATTTCACGAACATTTGCGCTGCGGAAAATGCGTTTTTGCTGTGATAGCAACTTCTAAACAGAAGTTTATGCGGATTTAACAGAAAAGGATCAAACGGTTGCGTTTTTTGCGATGGTGATCGGATAATTTTCGTGTCCCATCATCGTGCGGCCATCACGGATAATAACATTGCGGTCGGTGATGACATGACGGAGCGAAGCCTCGGTCATAATGCGCCCGCCTTCCATGATGATGCAGTTATTGACCTCGGCGCCCTTTTCAATCACAACGTCGCGGAACAGGACGGAGTTCTTTACCTTGCCCTCGATGCGGCAGCCGTCGGCGATGAGGCAGTCCTCTACGTCGGCTTCATCGCCGTAATAGGTCGGAGCCTCGTCCTTGATGCGGGTCAGGATCGGACGGGTGCGCTTGAATACCTCGTTGCGGACATCCTTGTCGAGCATGTCCATGTTGGAGCGGTAGTAGTCGAAGGTGTCCTCGATCTTGACGGCGTACTCGTTGAACAGGTAGCCGGCTACCGTGCCGTCCATCAGGGCACGGGTGAGGAACTCGCGCTCGAAGTGGATGCAGTTATGGGTTACGCAGTCGGACAGCATGTGGATAAGGTACTGGCGGCTCATGACGTAAATGCCGAGTGCCGCATGCTTGCACTTGCCCTCGTTGCAGTCTCCAACGCGGATGTCAACGGCTTCCTTCTTGCGGTTCAGCTCCACATAGGTGGTGAACGGGGAATTCTTCTGCTTCTTGGTGCATACCATGGTCAGGTCTGCGCCGGACTTGATATGGCGGTCGATCACGTCGTCGAGCGGTACATTGGCAACAATGTCGCCGTCCGCTACGACTACATAGTCTGCACGGTTCTTCTGCAGGAAGTCAACCGCACCGGCCAGTGCGTCAATCTTGCCGCGGTACTCGCCGGTTACCAGCGGAGACGCCTTCTTGGAGTAGGAGTACGGCGGCAGCAAGGTTACGCCGCTGTTCTTACGGGAAAGATCCCAGTCCTTGGCGTTGCCGATGTGGTCGATCAGGGACTGGTACTTGTCCTTCATCAGTACGCCCACGCGGTAAATGCCGCTGTTTACCATATTGGAAAGCATAAAGTCGATAATGCGATACCGGCCGCCCCACTGTACCGCACCGACCGTGCGGTGCTCGGTGATCTCGCGGAGATCGTTGTCGGTATCAAATGCAATGATCATGCCTAAAACGCTGTTCATGTTTGTGCCGCCCCCTTACTTTACATCCGGCAGATCCTCGTCTGCCATTTCCTTAGCGGCCAGCTTTGCGCCGCTGCCGATGCGAACGCCTTCGGCTACTACCGCAACGCCCCAGTTGTCTGCGTCGCTGTCGGACGGGCTGCCGCCGACTTCCGCGCCCTTGGCGATAACGGCCTTTTCGGCTACGATGGAGTAGCGCACGGTCGCGCCTTCCTCAACCACGGCACCCGGCATCAGGATGGAATATTCCACCTTGGCACCCTTGCCGATCTTAACATCCGAGAACAGGACGGACTCGGAAACGTCGCCGTAGATCTCACAGCCCTCGGAGAGCAGGGTATGGGTAACCTTAGCCTGCTTGGAGGTGAAATGCGGAGGCGAACCGGTGGTGCGGCCGTAGATCTTCCAGCTGTCATCGGAAAGCTGCAAGCCGGAGTTCGGAGAGAGCAGATCCATGTTTGCTTCCCACAGGCTCTCGATGGTGCCTACGTCCTTCCAGTAGCCCTTGAAGCGGTAGGAAACCAGCTTTTCACCGTTATTCAGCATCGCCGGAATAATGTCCTTGCCGAAGTCGTTGGAGGACTGCTCGTTGGCCTCGTCATTGATGAGGTATTCCTTCAGCTTTTTCCAGGTGAAGATGTAGATGCCCATGGAAGCCAGCGTGGACTTCGGCTCCTTCGGCTTCTCCTCGAATTCGTAGATGGTGCCGTCCGGCTTGCAGTTCATGATGCCGAAACGGGAAGCCTCGGAAAGCGGAACGTCCAGCACCGCGATGGTCGCGTCAGCGCCGGTCTCCTTGTGCTGCTGGAGCATCTTGTTGTAGTCCATCTTGTAGATGTGGTCGCCCGAAAGAATGAGGACGTACTCGGGATCGTAATCCTCCAGGAACTGAATGTTCTGGTAGATGGCGTTTGCGGTGCCCTTGTACCACTCGGTCTTTTTGCTCTCGTACGGCGGCAGAACATAGACGCCGCCGCGCAGGCGGTCGAGGTCCCACGTCTGGCCGGAACCGATGTAAGCGTTGAGCACATGCGGCTCGTACTGGGTCAGCACGCCGACAGTATCAATGCCGGAGTTGACGCAGTTGGAAAGCGGGAAGTCGATAATACGGTACTTACCGCCGAACGGTACGGCAGGCTTAGCGACCTTTTTGGTCAGCACATACAAACGGCTGCCGCGGCCGCCTGCGAGCAGCATGGCTACGCATTCTTTTTTCCGATACATGTAAATTCTCCTTTTTCACAGTTTGCATCGCTGCGATCTATACGCCGTCTGGCGTATCCCCTCTGTGTATCTCTTTCTGCAGGTTTTCACCTGTTATTTAGAACCGCCGGTTGCGGTTACTGCCTTGTCTGTCGGTACGGAAACCGCTTTTTCGGTGGCTTTCGCAACTGCCTTGGTTCCGGTGCGTGTCACCGCTTTTTCGGTGGTTTTCGCAACTGCCTTGGTTCCGGTGCGTGTCACCGCTTTTTCGGTGGTTTTCGCAACTGCCTTGGTTCCGGTGCGTGCCACCGCCTTTTCAGTGGTCTTTGCAACGGATTTGGAGCCGGTCTTGGCTACGGCCTTCTCGGTTGTGCGG
>QWCK01001907.1_pt1 | contig 37025 bp, 25 predicted proteins | sample 1972571 | NCBI WGS metagenome assembly QWCK01 (sample SAMN09866710, study PRJNA288562) | Human gut metagenome isolate term2_stool, whole genome shotgun sequencing... | isolation source: gut | host: Homo sapiens | place: USA: California | reverse complement strand
GTGCAGAGCAACGAGCCAAGTGAAAAGAAATTACGTCTCATATCTATGTATCTTAATTATATGCTGTATATAACATTAGAGTTCAGCGGGGATATCCACATCCTCCCACGGATCCGGGATGTACGGCTGCTCGGTACCGTCGGGTGCCTTGCGGAACTTAATGTGGAGCTTGTACCAGGTGTTGCGGCGTACCTCGAGATTACCTGTCGTGGGGTTCTTATCCCCAAAGGGCAACTCGAAGACCTTGGAGCCGCGCGGCTCGATGGCCTTGCCGGTATTGAGATCAAACTTACTCAGCACCACGTAGATCGTGCTCGGCTTATCGCTAAGGTTCTCCGGCGTAAAGAAGTGCTCGATACCGGTTCGATTAGTCATGGCTTTGCCGTTTTTGTCGACACCGCCACCTTTATGTTTCAGTTGGTTGTTTCTACGGTCATCCCAGAAGCTTGGAATTGTCCTCTGGAGTGTACCGACGGGCTGCAGTTCGCCCGTTCTTTCCTGCATGATCCGCTGTACTCCCTCCCAGTTATTAGGAATGATAGACCCAACATTGGGCAGCTTGGCGAAGTATATCTGATCGATGAAATAATCAAAGTCGTCGCTAACATCCGTGGGTCGATCCCAAGTGATGGTAACCAAGGAGACGGCACGCTCAAGGTAGATGGAGCGGATCTCCTCAGGTGTCCCACCAGCAGTCTCAGACGCAATAAGTGCATCCTTGGATGGCGCGGCTGAGACATTGTAGAGACGTGCGTACATCGGCAGGTAAGCCGGCTCAAAAATGGAAGAGCTAAACTTCCCTATCGCATTCTGAAATGAGTGCGTCACGTATTTCGGATTACTCATATACCCCTCAAAGTCCTCCTTAAACTTTGGACTCAGGCGATAGAACGGCGAAATCCCTAAGAAGTAAGACTCCTCAAGATCCATATACTGATCAGGATAAGTAGAGCTATAAATAGAGTCGTGCAGTCGAGAATTGACCAGGAAAGTCATCTTCTCCATCTGCTTTGGGAGACTATAGAACGTAATGGTGACCTTAGTGGGCACTTGATCCTCGCTCACTTTATCGTCTACATTACTCAGATCGTCACCCGGGATGGGTACCACTCCCTCGACCTTGTAATCGCCCGGTCTGAGCTCGGGGATATAGATGTTACGGATCCAGTCAGACCTGTAGAGGGCAAGGCTCGAGTCGTAGTAGAGCTTTATGTGAGAGTCAGTCTCATCGTAAGAAGAGGGACGGTGACTATTCACAGTAGCATTATCCTTATCGTCCTTAGTGTAGTCCCGACTGAGGTCGCCCACAGCACGAGTGACGGCACCCATGGGTCGAATCTGCTTATTGGGTCCCACAAGGAAGGAGATCGTTATGGGCTTCTCCAGCTTGTAGGTGCCACTCAACTCCTCTCCTTGTGTCGGCTCTACCACGTCTGTATTACTCTTTTGGCAAGAGTGGAGCAGAGGAATAGCGAGTGCTACTATAAGAGACGAGAAAATATGTGTTGTCTTCATGGCTGATCTTGTTTCCAAAGTGGATCTACACCCTCATCGTCAGGGTTCACCTCTAAATCATACTTCTTGTCACGCCAGGGATAGACCTTGATGCCGTCGTTGAGGATGAGGCGACCGCCACGGAAGGCGGCGTAGATGCTGTAGGTGGTATTGCGACGGATCTCAAACTTCTCCTCAATGCCACCCCCCGCTGCAGAGACGAGCGTGGTGATGGGGAGACGGAAGTAGGTCATCTGCTCGGCTCTTACCGGAGCATCCTCCGGGATATCCGCACCGGTGGTATTGATACCGATCAAGATGTAAGGCATATCCTCCTTCTTTAGTCCATCGATGAACATCGGCGGGATATAAAGGTAATACAATGGGAGGGTTTGCTTACCAAATTGTGACTCAGAGTGCTGATGATACATCATGGAAAAGCCGTAACGATCATCATGGAGAACATTCTTAGCATCAAGATTCTCCGCATATGGAGTGGTGACCTGAGTCCTGTACGTAGCACCATCGCTGAAGTACTGCTGATAGTCCGTCGCGGTACGGTCGCTGTAGAGTCGGCTCTCCTCGGGCATATCCCTGCCGGTGGCAGTGTACTCCCCGAGTGAGGGAAGCATCTCCAGCGTACCGGCACGCCAGTCCGTGTCCACAAGATCTACGAAACGACCCTTGGTCAACCTGCCGGAAGTGGAGCCATCAACATAGTCACGCATATCTAAAAGACGCGCTCGAGGTCGATGGATGGGGTCACGGTTTTGGGCGTGCCGTCGTCGTTACCCTTAGGGATGGTAAGCATCGCCTGACCGGTCATCGGGATGATTCTGGGATGGTTACCCTTACCGTACAAGGTAGTTCCGTTATCTCTGTTTACCCTATACAACATTTGACTATTGAGCATCCCCCTCTCGTCGGTCATCTGACTGAGATAGATCTTCTGAGGATCTCGGATTCTGCCGTTCTTCGCCTCCTCGTAGGACTTCGGGTCATTGACGAGGAGGACAAAGCGGTAGCGCCCCGGGGAGAGCGTCAGGTCGAAGGTAAAGATCCCCCCTGCCTCGGTACCAAATTCCTTCACATCAAGTTTACCAGTGGCTTCGGGCATACCTGCAACGCGCGGTTTGCGGTAGAAGATCGTCCGGATCAGCTTGTCCTTGTCGTAGACATAGAGCATCACGTGATCAACACGAGCCTCGTCTGAATTACGTATTGGATCTCCAACCTCAGGGTCAAAGGGGGTGTCCGGATCATCATCGATATCATCCTTCACCTCACCGTCGTTGGCCCGCCGACGGCACCACGCTCTGGTGGCAGCCGGCGAGGCTGAGGACGAGGAGGCTCAGGAGTAGGAGCCGAGTGGTATGTCTCATACTATTCTTCATAAGTCATTACCCGAGTATTACGTCCCGGAAGACGATGTTCCACTTATTGATCGTAGCGCGCACGGCGACATAGGTATCCTTGTCGAGGTCGAGATCGAAGTCGATCCGGATGTCGAAGAGGTGGTCGCACTCGAGGGAGTAGGGTCGTGCGGCGGCGTCGGGGGTCCGAGCGAGGAGTAGATCCTCGACAAGGTTCTTCCTCATGATCTCCTTACCGTCGGTCTCATCGGTGACGATGAGGAGGGCGCCGCGTCCCGTGGCAAGCCGCATCACGTCGATGGTGGCGGTGACAGTTCGCTCCTTCATCGCGAGATCCTCGGGGAGGTAGCTAAAGCGCGTATCGGGGGCAAAGGTGCCGTCGATGTGGTACTTGCTGTTACTGTCCTCCACTCGGACGGAGTACTTGTGCTCCGGGTCGAGGCCGGTGAGGGTGATACGGAGCCTATTGGTGATCTGCTCGAGGTGGATGTCGACCCGGTCGTAGAAGGTGCCGAGAGCGGAGCGATCCTCCTGTGTCAGCGTCCCCTTGTCGGGTCGTCCGACGTAGATCGGGGGGATCAGCCCGGCGAAGGACTCTGCCTGACGCTTGAGTGCGACGATCATCTGCTCCTTAGTGGTGGTGCCGGGGGTGAAGGAGCCAAAGTCGAGGAGCGACAGGTCGCTGCCTGCCCAGGCGAGGAAGTCACTCTTACCGACCCGATAGTAGTCCGTACGGAGGAGGAAGTCCTTGGAGAGCTTCAACTCCGGCACAGGGATCTCGCGTACGAGGCGTCCCTGCTCGTCGAAGGCGAAGAGTCGTGCCTGCCGTATCTCTGACGGGTAGCTTGGCTCTTCGGCACAGGGCGACTGGACGTAGAAACCGAAGTCGACACCCTGGGGGCAGTCGCTTAAGTCCTCATAGACGCAAAGGTGGCATCCGGAGAGGAGGAGCATCCCCGCAAGGGAGGCGAGGAAGTATGTCAGTTGTCTCTTCATCATACTATTTCGTTAGGTAGCGGAGGGATTAGTTCCACAGAGCGTAGTGCTTCTCCACAAGGTTCCACTTAATGACCTTGGCGGTGATGCGCATAAGGTAGTCAGCCGGCTCTACCGGGATCTGCGGATCCGTCGGGGGCTCGAAAGGGTTGTCCTCAGGCTTGGGGACATTGGGGTCATCGGGATCGACGGGGTCGTAATTCTTCCCTATGCCGGAGATACCGGTGACGGTGAGGTCGTAGATGTTATTTCGCCGTGTGTCGCAGTAATTGACGAAGCCCTTGGTGGGGTCGAGCTGCCTATTCATCGGAACGAGATAGACCATACGACCACCATCGTACTTGCGGACAGCAGTATTCTTACCCAGCATAAGTGCATCTCTCAAGCGGAGATAGAGGAGACCGTCGTCCACACCTTCGTAGAATGTGCCGGGCTTGTCAGTCACACGGAGGTCGTAGACCGTACGACCACCACTCTCACCCGGAATAAACTCAAACCCGCTGGAAACACGATCACGGTATGCCGGATCAGCCTTCAACTTGTCATAAAGTTCCTTGGAAATATCCACAATATAGCTCTGCTCCTTGGTGAATTCATCAGCTGAGGCCACTACTCTCTCTCCACCACTGCCCTGGGTGTAGGCATTGGTGGGAGTGAGCTTGGTGTAGACCTTGGCGTAGGCGATGCGGTTGTACTTGATCTCGCCCTTCTTGGAGGCTACTTTCTTAGTACCGCCGTACATCGAGTTCTCGTAGAAGTAGAAGCCTCCCTTGATCGAGGTGGCTGCTGTGGTGGCATTGGTCACCGCCTTGGGGTTGCGGTAGTAGCCGCCGAGGACGTAGTCGGTGCCCTCCTTGTCGGAGACGCGCTGGAGGAAGGGGTGCCCTGCCTTGGGATCCCAGTCGAGGGGTACGGTCTTATCGTCGATGACCGACTTAAAGTCCGTGTAGATCGCACTCTCTGCAGTCTCATTGACGAGGGTGCGCGAGCCGGCATGGTCGCGGAAGAGGTAGGTCTCCTTTGCCGATCCCGCCATGGAGTAGGTGAGCGGAGAGAGCGTACCTATATTAGGCAAGGTGAGGCTGAGACCGTCCTTCTGAGACACCTGTACCTTAGCAACGATGCGCTCCACCTCAGAGGTGATGAAGTTGCCGTTCGCCGGCGACGGGTCGGTGACTCCCGGCTCGATGGTGGCGGAGCCGTCGGAGGACTTAGAGGTCTGGATGAAGCCGTCCTCGTGGATGACGTCGAGGAAGCGATCGCTCCCCACCGTCTTGTCGGCTGTGAAGTTGGTCTGGGTAAGTCCGAGATCCTGCGAGCCCACCAGCACGGCATAGGGGGTGGTGACGCTCTGCTTGAGCGGCAGCTCAAAGCGTGCGGTGTAGTCCTTACCATCGGCACCGGCTGTGAGTGCGGTCTGACGGAGGAGTCCCACGCGCGGCATGGAGACCTGCATATAGGTGATCTTACCCTCGCCGGTACCCTCTGCCGGGGCGACATCCGGATCCTGGTCGTCGGTTACGGCACGCACTCCCCCGCCAGGGAGACCCGCCGTCACGCGGAGGCTCAGCACCGTAGGTCGCTCGGTACCGTCCGGCTCGTCCACTCCACGCACCGAGGCGTGACAGCCGGAGAGTACCGGGAGCGCCAGTGCGAGGAGGGCTGCGGGAGCCATCGTATGTCTGAGCAATTTATTCATAAGTCTTATAAAGCTTCTTTTCTTATTGTGGGCAGGAGGGCGGTCAAGCCCGCCTGCCCTATGCCGGCTATGCGCCGGACTTAGATGTAGTGGTAGATAGATTACTTGAGCTCTACCTCACGACCGATGACGTTCCAGGGAACCATCTGGCACTGTACGGCTACGTAAGAGTCCTGATCCTCGATGTTAGGATTATCCGGGTACTCAGGCTCCTCGGGATCCTTGGGCTTCGGCAGATCGGGGTCGTTAGGATCGGAGGGATCCCAGGGCATACCGATCTTCTGGAACTTCTTGATGTTGAGCACGTAGATGTTGTTACGACGAGCGCTTGCGTTATTGACAAGCTTCTCGTTGCCATCCGGGCTCTGACGGTTCCAGAGGGCGCGGTATCCTGCGCGACCGTTGGTGTAGGTGAAGGCCTTCTGACCAAGAGCGCCCTCGACGGTGCTCTGAGCAGCAGCGTTCCTTGTGAGATAGAAGCGACCGTCCTTCTCACCCATGTAGAAGGTGGTACCCTTGGTGTAGGTTGCCTCCTTGAGCTTGTAGACGAGCTGACCCTCCTGGCCTTTATCCTGGGTGGTCTGAGCCCACTTACCAGTCTTGTTTATCGCGTAATATTTACCGGTACCTGCCTTAGCTACGAACTCAGGATCAGCAGCCTTGTCGACCTCGTATACGGTGGTCGGAACGAAGGTAGCGTAGATCTTGGCGTAAGCGAAGCGGTAGAAGCCCTCAGCCTTATTGGCAGCGTTGGCCTCACCGGAGTTCTCGAGGAAGTAAACACCCTCCTTTACACCGGGGTTGGCATCCGTGTAGTCATCAACGGTAGGATCAGCAACAGCCTTGGAAGCGTAGCCACCGAGGTCAGCACCGAGCTGACCACGACGGATCAGACCGGCAGTCATAGCAGCAGCATCCTCCTTGGTGGGAGCGATACCGTCGATGAAAGACTTGAAGCCGTCATACTGATTGGGATCCTCCACACCGATCTTACGATCTCCGGCCTGGTTGGCGTAGACGTAGGTCGTGGTGGCACCATTGACAGCAGCGTACTTCACGCCCTCCATGGGGACGGTACCATCCTTAGACGTCTCGTCGAAGGCGGCAGACTTCTGTACGATACCCTTGGCAACGACACGCTCTACCTTACCGAAGTCGAGCATGTTCTGAGCCTCAGCATCAGCCTCCTTGATATTCGGCTTGATGGTCTGAGACATAACCTTAGAGGTCATCACGAACTTGTTGTCGGTAGAGAGAGCTGCGAGGTTAGCCACAGCCTCAGCAGAGGTTCCGTACGGAGCCGTTGCCTCAACAGAAGAGGTGAGAGCGTTGTTATTCAGCACGAGACCGAGGGTCTGAGGACCGACGACGGAAACAGGCTTAGCCTTACCCTTGTAGACGTCACCGGTAGCGGTGATGTCGGCCTCAGCCCAAGTAGCGCCGGCACCGACGAGAGCCATGGAGCTAACCTTGCTCTCAGCCTCGGTACCCTTGTTGTCCACCTGGTCACCATCGTTGATGGCCTTGAGGGAGTTCTTGACGTTGACCCTTACGGAAGCGTAAGAGTCCCCCTGCTCGGGGGTCACGTTGTTGGTTTTGTTGCAGGCTGCGAAGCTGAAAGCTACGAGAGCCGCTGCAACGGTAGTTGTTACTTTTCTCATAATTGTTGTGAGTTAGTGAAAAAGAAACAGTTGTTAGTAATATAGTAATGTCTATTGTAGTCTTATCGGACGAGTCGGACGGGTCGGACGGGTCGGAAATCTATTACCGGTAATAGGTGAAACTAATACCGGGTATAGTGATCACTAATACCGGGTATAGTCTCCACTAATACCGGGTATAGTGATCACTAATATCGGGTATAGGCAAACCCCTGATCGGAGCGCTGTCCTGTCGGACGAGTCGCGCTGTCTTATCAGACGAGTCGGACGGGTCGGACGGGTCGGACGGCGCGAAGTCCTATCGGTCGGATCGGCGCACTCATCTCTGTGTGAGCCCTGACTGGTCTGACTTGCCTGACCGGTCTGACTTACCTGACTGGTCTGACTTGTCCGACTCGTCCGACTGGTCTGACTCGTCCGACCGATCCGCTCTCGAGGAGCTTGCGGAGCTCGGCGAGGTTGTCGGCGGCACGCTTGTCGCCCTTGGCAATCGCCTCGGTGAAGCACTTCTCCGCCTCGTCGTACTTACCGGTGAGAGCAAGGGCGATACCACGATTATTCAGTGTCTCGGCGGTGGGCGCCTTCACCTGATCGAGTCGGGTGAGGGCTGCGGCGGCATTGCCTCCCTCCAGCTCGGCTGCGGCGGCGTTGGTCAGCGCGGCAGGCTCGCCGGGGAAGTACTTCTCGGCGATGGCGAAGACTTCCTTGAAGTCCTCACTGCCGACGGGATAGCTATTGGCGACGAGGTACATCTCGTTGAGGCTAAGCAGCTTCGGCGAAGTCTTGATCCGCTCGCGTGCCTCCTCGAGGTTGAAGCCCCGGACGGTGTAGCGGAAGGCGTAGTCCGTGCGACGTACCTTGGCGTAGAGACCGTTGTCGGCCACCAGTTCGCGGAAGGGGGCACCGCCATTGAGGGTGCGAACCTTCGGGTCGCGGGCGTCACCGCTGTAGTTGTCGATGATCTGCTGGAGGGCGGACTTGTAGGAGAGATCCGACTCGCGGATGAGCTTCTCCACGCCTGCCCAGTCCTCACCACGTCCGGCGACGCTCATGTCGGAGCGCTTGATGCCGTGGGTGCGGCTGAGGTAGTCGGCGAAAGACTTCGCGCGGCGCTCGGAGAGTGCCTTATTGTAGTCCGCCTTGCCCTCGGGGGAAGCCCAGCCCTCTACGGTCATGCCGGTGAGGGTGATGTCCTTATTGTCCAGTACGGAGCGGACCTTGCTGTCGACGTCGTCGAGGACGGCGGCGTTTTGCTTATAGCCACGCTCGATATTGTGCTTCGCGACGCGGAAGGCGATGGTGGCGGAGTACTTGTCGGAGCGGTTCTTGATCTTCTCTGCCACAGGCACGACGTAGGTGGTGTGGTAGGTGGGACGGTAGGGCTCAGCCTTGACGAAGGGGGTGAGGAGCGTCATCGTGGCGGTACCTCTGTCGCAGTCGGCGCAGCCGGTGAGCCATTCGTCGATGGCGAGGACGGCTCCGCGCATCGCCTTCTCATAGGGGAGGGTGACGCTGTAGCGGATGGTCTGGGCCTTGCCATTCTGCCGGCGGGTGATGCTCTGCGGCTTGGCGGCAGCGTAGTAGTCGGGCGTGTGTCCGAAGTAGAGCTGACGGTCGAGTGCCTTGTCGCGGGTGCCGCCGACGATATAGATCGGCTCGAGAACCTTCTCATAAGAGCCGTCGGGCTGTGCAATCCTCGGGGTGAGGATGATGAGGTCGTTGCTGCCCACCTTGAGCTCATCGAGGATGAGGTCGATGGCGAGGCTCACCCGGTCGGCGGACTTGTCGACGGTGACGGTCGGCTCAGCCTTGATCTGATCCAGGTGGCGGACCGGCTTCTGGGCGAAGGCGGCGAGGGAGATGAGCGACAGGAGCGTCGCGGCGATTATCTTTTTCATCATATCCATGGATCAATTGAAGAAATAGGTGAGTGAGAGCGTGGCGCGGGTGATGCCGAAGTAGTCGTAGGTACTCTCGTCGAGCAGCGGGCTGCAGCGGGGGCACTCATACTTCTTGTAGGGCGTGCGCGCCCAGCCTCCGCCGAGGGAGGCCTCGAGATTGAGGTGCTTGGAGAGGATCCACTGGTGTCCGAGGCTGAGTCCGGCGCCGTAGAAGTAGCCCTCGTAGCGGTTGTCCTTCAGCTTCTTCAGTCGACCGACGGGGACGTCGATGCCGCCGAGGTTGTACTGTCCGAAGTGTCCGTGGAGACCGACGAAGGTGCCGTTGAAGACCTCGCAAAACCAGTAGCGGAGCTCCGGCTGGACGAGCCAGTGGCGGATCTCGAGGGGCTTCTCAAACTTCCAGAGATTGCCTCCGCCGTAGAGGTCGAGAGTCATCTTCGGTCCCATGGAAAACTCGAGGGATGCGTTTGGTGAGCCCATGACGGCCCAGTGGAGGGCGTTGGTCTTCAGAGCCACCTTCTGAGCCTGTGCACCGACAGCCGCTGCAAGCAGCAGCGCCAGCGTCAAGACGATTTTTCTCAGTTCCTTCATATATAATAACACATGTGATAGCAAGCGACCCGGCCGGCCGGGAATACCTATAGTCTATTATTATATGGACTACCGATCGCTATTCCGTCACTCCTGACTTGGTCTCAGAGACCTATATCACGAGGGTGATCCACATACAAAACTTCATTGTTGAGACAAAGATAAGAGTTTATTTACAACTTCACACGTTTTTCCAAAGCAAAATCAAAATCATTATGTGCAAACCTGCGCCAATCCCGCTCCAGTAGCGACACCCAATCAAATGTTAAAGTTATTACTTCTTACAACACAGAAAAATATTCCGAAAGTGATATAATATAAAACCGCGACCGAAAAGACAAACAGCGGCGGACCGGGGTATCGGACGGGTCGGATGGCGCGCTATCTCATCGGACGAGTCAGACGAGTCAGACGAGTCGGACAAGTCGGACGGCGCGAAGTCCTATTGGACGAGGCGGACGGGTCGGGCGGCGCGCTATCTCATCGGACGAGTCGGACGGCGTGAAGTCCTATTGGACGAGGCGGACAAGGCGGACGGGTCGGGCGGCGCGCTATCTCATCGGACGAGTCAGACGAGTCGGACAAGTCGGACGGCGCGAAGCCCTATCGGACGGTGCGGTGTCTCTATCGGGAGGTCGTATCTCATCGGACGGCGTGGGACAGAGTGGAGAAAATAGGCTATATTTACCCACCTGGTGCCTGTGGGATGGACCACAGAATGGTCGTAGAGATATATTATGAGCAAGAGCAATACTACACTTCCTATCCTGATATGCGTCGTGGTGGGGATCGCCGCCATCGTCGGGATGCTTCGGTCGACGACTTGGGTCACCTTCTGGATCGCCCTCGCCGTCCTCGCCATCGCACTGATCCTGCTGGTCGTCCTCTCCGTCCGTCCGCGGCGGGTGCGGCGGTCAGACTACGAGCAGAGAGTCTCCGACCGCCTCTCTAAGAGAGAGAAGTAATCCCTCGCCATGTATCGCCACCGAGCCATATCGTACGAGAGCAGTATCGGGGAGGTCCTGAGGTATCTCTTTAGCCTCGATCATGGGCTGTCGGCGGACCTGATCCACCGGGTTCTGGAGATCCTCCGCCGCTCTGCCGATCAGGGGGCGTATGAGACTAAGAGCCTCGACAGTCTGAAGACGCAGCTCCTCACTGCCGTCTCCGCCGTGGAGGAGATCGGCCTCCACTCCTCCTCTCTCCTGGCGATCCTCCTCTGGCGCCCGATGAGCTGCGGCGTGGTGACGGCGGAGCAGGTCGAGGAGACCTTTGGCTCCGATACAGCACACTTGGACCGACTTCTCCTGCGGGTCTGCGAGGTGTACGACCCGACGGAGGTGATGACGAGCGACAACCTCGGACGATTTCTCCTCTCCTTTGCGGAGGATGTGCGGATCATCCTGATCCTGATCGCCGACAGGCTTGTGAGGCTGAGACTCGCCGGGCATCTCCTGGGGGAGACGGAGCGGACGGTGCTGGCGGACGAGGTGCACACGATCTTTGCCCCCTACGCCCATCGCATGGGTCTCTATGCGGTCAAGAGCGAGATGGACGACCTGGCACTCAAGTACACCGACCGTAAGGCGTACTCCTATATAAAGGAGAAGTTGTCGCAGACGAAGGATGCTCGCGATGCCTATATCGCCGCCTTTATCAGGCCGCTGGAGGAGCGGCTGAAGGAGGCGGGACTGAAGTTTCATATCAAGGGGCGGACGAAGTCGATCTCCTCAATCCACCATAAGCTGCAGGTGCAGAAGTGCGCCTTTGAGCAGATCTACGACCTCTTTGCCATCCGCATCATCCTCGACTCGGAGCCAAAGAGGGAGAAGGGCGACTGCTGGCATGTCTACTCCATCGTCACGGACATGTATCAGCCCAATCCGAAGCGGCTCAAGGACTGGATCTCCATCCCGAAGAGCAACGGCTATCAGAGCCTCCATATCACCGTCATGGGTCCGGAGCACCGCTGGGTGGAGGTGCAGATCCGGACCGAGCGGATGGATGAGATCGCCGAGAGAGGTCTGGCGGCGCACTGGCGGTATAAGGGGATCAAGAGCGAGACCGGACTGGACGACCTGATGACCGAGGCGCGGCGGGTGCTGGAGATGGGCGACAAGCTGCCGCAGGATGAGGTGATCAAGGACTTCCGGATGGATCTGTACGACGAGGAGGTGTACGTCTTTACGCCCAAGGGGGAGGTACTTCAGCTGCCCAAGGGGGCGACAGTGCTCGACTTCGCCTTCTCCATCCACACCAACGTCGGGAGCCACTGCGTCTCCGCTCGGGTCAATGGTCGCAACGTCGGACTGCGGTATGTGCTGCAGAATGGCGACTCCGTCAGCGTCATCACCTCCGACAGCCAGAGTCCCAAGGCGGACTGGCTTGACATCGCCCAGACCTCCCGTGCGAGGAGCAAGATCAGGAGCTATCTCCGAAATCAGGATGAGGAGCGAATCGCCCTGGCGCGCGAGGACCTGCAGCGGAAGATCCGAAATCGGAAACTGGAGTGGGATGAGAGCGAATTTGCCCGGCTGATGAAGCGGCACGGCTACAAGGGCGAGAGCGACTTCCTCCTCGCCGTGGCAGAGGGGCGGTACGAGGTGAATCAGGTGCTGGTGGACTACAAGGCTCTCTTAGAGGAGCGGACCGAGAGCGCCAAGGAGTCGAGGCCTAAGGTGTCGGCGGAGGACTACGAGCGGGAGACAGAGCTGGAGCAGCTCTCCACGGCGGATAAGGACGTGATCCTGATCGACGGGCGACTGACCGGCATCGACTATGAGCTGGCTCAGTGCTGCCACCCGATCTATGGCGACCGGATCTTTGCCTACGCCTCACGGACGGGGATGAAGATCCATAGCTACGACTGTCCCAATGCGTCAGACCTCTTTACCCGCTACAGCTATCGCATCCACAAGGCCGAGTGGGCGGGCGTGGCGGCTGACAGGGCGGCTCATGAGGTGACGCTGAGAGTGGTCGGCGAGGACGATATCACGGTGGTCAATAATATATCGACACGGATCGGGCTGGAGAAGGGAGTCCGACTGAAGAACTTCCGCATCGAGTCCAATGACGGGCTCTTCCTCGGCTTCTTTACCCTCTATGCGGATGACGAGCGGTCGCTGAAGCAGCTCATCCGCCTGATCCGCCAGGCAAAGGGGGTGAAGTCGGTGGATCGGACCGAGTAACCCCGGGGGTCGTCACCTCGTCGGACGGGGCGATGGGGCGCGATGTCTTATCGGACGAGTCGGACGAGTCGGACGAGTCGGACGTGCGCGATGGCGATGTCCTATCGGACGAGTCGGACGAGTCGGACGTGCGCGATGGCGATGTCCTATCGGACGAGTCGGACGAGTCGGACGAGCGCGATGTTACCTACTTTTCCCACTATAGTTGGCGAGAAACTGGTAGATTTGTAGAGATCTACGATCCTATGAGAGCTAATCATATGAGTAAGCCTATACGATATATCCTCCTCGCCGTCGCCTTGCTGGCGGGCTGCCTCCCGGTTTGCGCCGAGGGGGATACCCTCCGCACGATCTCCCTCGAGGAGGTGCGCGCAGCAGCAGAGAGCCACTTCCCTCTCCTCCGACAGCGGGAGGTGATGGACCGGGTGGTTCGGGAGAGCAGCCGGGCGATGAAGTACGTCTATATCCCGCAGATCAGCCTTACCGGCGGGGTCAATTACCTCTCCGACGTGCCCAACCCCACGAAGCAGGACCTGATCAAGGGGGAGAAGCTGCAGGTGGCGATCCCTTCCTTCCTTAAGCAAATGGGCTTCACCCAGGAGGTGTGGGACGGCATGATGGATGAGACGATGGCGAGCATTGCCTCACAGATCAAGATTCCCTCGATCCCCAAGATGCAGCGGGGCGTCGGCATATCGGTCGCCCAATTGCTCTGGGACGGTGGCCATGCCGCTGCTGAGGGGGCAGTGATGCGAGCCTCGCAGGCTCAGAGCGACGCTAGAATGGAGGAGGTGCTGAGAGAGGTGCGCAAGTCGGTGACGGAGATCTACTTCGGACTGCTCAAGGTGGACGGTCAGACAGCCCTCCAGACGACGCTCATCGAGGAGCTTCGCCGTCAGGAGGAGCGGGTCGAGGTGGCGATAGCCAATGACGTGGGCACCCGAGCGGATGCGGAGGAGATCCGGGTGGAGCTGCTGCGGGCGGCGCAGGATCGCGCTGCCCTGCAGGAAACACGCCGGGCACTGCTGGAGGCGCTGACGATCTACACCGGCCTCCCGCTGGGCGAGGGGACGGAGGTGGTCCTGCCCCCTACCCCGATCGAGCCCAAGGCTTCAGCCGGCGGACGGGTCGCCCCGCTTCGTCCCGAGCATCGGTACTACGATGCGCTGACGGCAGAGGCGCAGGCGACTTATGACAGCTATCTCGCCGGACTGGTGCCGCAGGTGATGCTGACCACCACGGCGATGTATTCCGATCCGTACCCCAATTTCTTTAAGCCCGGGGCGCACCCCTTCGGGATGGTGGGGCTGAGCTTCCAGTGGACCTTTGGTCAGCTCTATGGCCTCGGGGCGCAGCGGACCCGACTCCGGGGGATGACGGAGATGGCGGAGATGCAGCGGCAGACCTTTGAGCAAAAGACCTCTGCCGAACTGGCACAGGCACGGCATAAGGTGCAGCAGAGCGCCGAGCAGATGCGACTTGATGAGGAGATCGTGGCACTGCGCAAGAGCATCAACGACCGCTCCGCCGTGCAGGTGGAGGAGGGCGTGATGACACGTCGGGATGCGCTGCAGCTCCTGACGAAGTACACGGCCGCCAGGCAGACGGCCGACCTCCACAGGATAGAGTACCTCGAGGCGCTCTATGGGCTGGCGGAGATCGAGAGATAAATAGATAGGATAGTGATGAAGATGAAGAATGAGATACGATACAGCTCTCTCGTCCTCCTCCTGCTGCTCCTCTGCGTAGGTTGCGGGCAAGAGGACAAGAGCGTCCTCGGGACGGGGAGCTTCGAGGCGACGGAGATCTTAGTCTCCGGTGAGGTGAGCGGGAAGCTCATCCGCTGGGAGGTTACCGAGGGCGAAAGGCTCGAGGAGGGCGCCGAGGTGGGATTAGTGGATACGGTCCAGCTCGCCCTCAAGCGGGAGGCTCTCCGCCGGTCGGGCGCCGGCGTGGCGGTCGCCTCACCCAAAATAGAGACACAGACAGCCCCACTGGAGGCGAAGCTGAGCGACCTGCGCTCTCAGAGAGATCGGGTCAAGCGGCTCCTCGATGCCGACGTAGCGACGAAGAAGCAGCTCGACGACCTTGATGCCGGCATTGCCCAGCTGGAGGGACAGCTCGAGGCGACCCGCTCTACCCTCTCGGGCAGCAGGGGTCAGCTCTCTGCTCAGCGGTCTGCCATCGACGTGCAGATAGAGCAGGTGAGCGATATGATCCGCCGATCGGTGATCAAGTCCCCGATCAGCGGCACTGTGATCGCCAATTATGTTCACCCGGGTGAGCTTGCCGCGGCGGGGCATCCGCTCTTCCGCATCGCCGACCTGGACGAGATGATCCTACGGGTATACATCACCGGCGAGGATCTCGGGCTCCTCCATGTGGGGGAGAGGGTAAAGGTTCGCGTGGACGACGGTAGCGGCGAGGACGCTACTCGCTCCTACGACGGGACGATCAGCTGGATCTCGCCTAAGGCGGAATTTACCCCCAAGTCCGTCCAGACCCGCGAGGATCGTGCCGGTCTGGTCTACGCCGTCAAGGTCAGGGTACCCAACGAGGACGGACAGCTCAAGATAGGTATGTACGGCGAGCTGCTCCGACCCACAGCAGAGTGACGATGACGGGAGCGACGGACGATATCATCCGGGCGGATGGGCTGAGGCTGGTCTACCGCAGTCCGGCAGGCGAGGCGGTCGGTGTCGGTACGGCACCGGAGGGGCTTTCCTTCGCCGTCCGTCGGGGGGAGATCTTCGGCATCATCGGTCCGGACGGTTCAGGTAAGAGCACGCTCCTCCGCATCCTCTGCTCCCTCCTCAGACCACAGAGCGGCAGCGCGACGGTGGACGGACACGACGTGGTGCGCGACTATCGGGAGCTGCGGCAGCACATCGGCTACATGCCCGGCACCTTCTCCCTCTACGGCGACCTCACCGTGCGGGAAAATCTGGACTTCTACGCCACCCTCTTCGGCACCACCGTGGAGGAGAATTACCCCCTCATCGCCGACATCTACTCCCACATCGAGCCCTTTGAGAAGCGCCTCGCAGCCCATCTCTCCGGAGGGATGAAGCAGAAGCTTGCCCTCTCCTGCGCTCTGATCCACAAGCCGCACGTCCTCTTCCTCGACGAGCCGACCACCGGCATCGACCCCATCAGCCGCACCGACCTCTGGCAGATGCTCCGCAAGCTCTCCGCCGATGGTGTCACCGTGGTCGCCTCCACCGCCTATATGGACGAGGCAAGCCGCTGCGACCGAGTCGCCTTTATGCGCCGAGGGGACTTCATCGCCATGGACACGCCGGAGCAGTTGGTCTCGCAGTACCGCCTGCCGCTCTACCGCTTAGAGACAACCGATCGGATGGCTGCCCTCGAGGCGCTGGAGAGCTATCCCGAGGTGCTGCATGCGTACGCCTTTGGCGACTCCTTCCACATCACCCTCCGTGACCGGGCGGACGAGACGGCGCTGAGGAGGCATATCGCCTCTGACGCCCGCCTCGCAGGCAGCCGAGCGGTCGCCACGGAGCCCACCCTGGAGGATGCCTTCCTCCTCCTATCGACAGACGACGATGAGTGACCGAGTGATAGAGGTTGAGGGGCTGACGAAGGTCTTCGGCGACTTCACCGCCGTGGACCACATCTCCTTCCACGTCGATAGGGGCGAGATATTTGGCTTCCTCGGCGCCAATGGTGCCGGCAAGTCCACCGCGATCAGCATGCTCTGCGGTATCCTCAAGCCGACGGCAGGGCGCGGCACCGTCGCCGGACACGACATCCTCCACGAGGGGGAGCGGATCAAGCAGCACATCGGCGTGATGAGCCAGCACTTCTCCCTCTACACCGACCTGACCGTGGAGGAGAATCTACGACTCTACGCCGCTATCTATGGGATGAAGAAGAAGGCGATCAGGGAGCGAACGGATGAGCTGCTCGAGCAGCTCGACTTCGAGGAGTATCGCCACACCCGCGCCGGGCACCTGCCGCTCGGGTGGAAGCAGAAGCTTGCCTTCGCCTCTGCGATCTTCCATCGACCAGAGGTGGTCTTCCTCGACGAACCTACCGGCGGGGTGGATCCGCTGACACGGCGGCTCTTCTGGGAGCTGATCTACCGCGTTGCCTACGTGGACGGGATCACCGTCTTCGTCACCACACACTATATGGATGAGGCGGAGTACTGCGACCGGGTCTCGATCATGGTCGACGGGGAGATCCGCGTGCTCGGCACCCCGGCGGAGCTGAAAGCTGCCGAGGGAGTCCCCGACATGGGCAGCCTCTTCACCGCCGTCACTAAGCAGGAGAAGTGATGAAGAGGAGAGCACCACATCGCGGCGGCTCGCAGATGCGCGCCTTTATCATCAAGGAGTGGAAGCAGATCTTCCGCGACCCGCTCACGCTCCTGATCCTCGTCGCCATGCCGATCACGGAGATGCTCCTCTTTGGCTTTGCGATGAATATGGACGTCACCGACATCCGTACCGTCATCATCGACCATTCGACCGACGAGACGGGCAAGCAGCTGGCGGAGGCACTCGAGGGGAATACCACCTTCCTCTACCGAGGGATGCTCTCCGACAGCGGGGAGGCGGAGCGGATGATGAAGGCGGGCGAGATCGACCTCGCCATCGTGGTACCGGAGCACTTCGAGCGAGACCTCATCACCGGGCTGCCGACCGCCCTGCAGGTGATCGCCGATGTGTCGGATCCCGCTATGGGGAGCATCCGAGGAGCTTATGCTCAGCAATTCATCGCCGACCAATTGAGCCGTCGCACCGGCAGCGCGGGGATCCCCTACAGCATCGAGATCACACCCCAGATGCTCTACAATCCCGGACTCGTCTCAGCGTATAACTTCGTCCCCGGACTGATGGGACTGGTACTCCTCGTCATCTGCACTCTGATGACCAGCATCAGCATCGCGAGGGAGAAGGAGCAGGGCTCCATGGAGCTCCTCCTCACGACCCCGGCGCGCCCGACCACCATCGTCCTCTCCAAGACCGTCCCCTACCTCGCCGTCTCCCTGATCATCATCGCGATCATCCTCGTCATCTCCCGCTTTGTCCTCGGGGTGCCGATCCGCGGATCCCTCGCCCTGATCCTCCTCGTGACGCTGGTCTTCACCTTCTTCAGTCTCGCCTTCGGACTCCTCCTCTCGAGCCTCGTCAAGTCGCAGAAAGAGTCGACGATCCTCACCGGCTTCAGCGTGATGATGCCGACGATGCTCCTCTCCGGGATGATCTTCCCGGTGGAGAATATGCCGCTCGTCCTCCGGTGGATCTCCCGCTTCATCCCCGCCACCTACTACATCACCTCGATGCGCAAGCTGATGATCCAGGGCGCCGGACTCAGCGCCATCTGGGTCGAACTGCTGCTACTCGTCCTCTTCGCCATCCTCACGATCGCCCTCGCCATCCGTAACGTCAAGCCCCGCCTGAGATGAGTAGTGCCTTTCGATACCTACTGGAGAAAGAGTTTAAGCAGATCGCTCGCGACAGGATCCTCCTGACGATGATCTTCCTCTTCCCGACGATCATGATCGGTCTGACGCCCTGGGTGATCAATTTCAACCTCCGCCACCTCGACCTGGCGGTCGTGAGCCACGATCCGGGAGGAAACTACAGTCGTCTCCTCTTACAGAAGCTGGAGGCATCGCCAGACATCGACATCATCGGGCTCTACACCTCGGAGGAACCGGCATACCAGGCGGTGGATCGAAATAAGGCGGAGATGATCCTGGTGATCCCGCCGGACTTCTCCCGTGACATGGAGCTCTCCCGCCACGCCTCGGTCCGAGTGATCGCCAATGCGGTCAATAGCACCAATGCCGTCATGGCGATGAATCGCATGAGTGGACTCATCGCCGACACGTCAGAGGAGATCCTGACCGAGAAGGTGGGACTGTCGTCAGGCAGCGGCAGACCGGTGGAGATCCGCATGCTCGACCGGTACAATCCGACGCTCAACTACAAGTATTACATGCTGCCGGCGATCCTCGTGATGGTGCTGACGATGCTCTGCGGCATCTATCCCGCCATCGGACTGGCGCACGAGAAGGAGGTGGGTACCATCACGCAGATCAATCTCTCCCCACTCCGCAGCAGCACCTACATCGTCGCCAAGGTGCTCCCTTACTGGCTGATCGGGATCAGCACGACACTCCTCGGCACGCTGCTGATCTATCTCATCTACGGGCTGGCACCGGTCGGGAGCTACCTCCTGATCCTCCTCAGTGCGTTGCTCTTCTCGGGGGTGATCGCCTTCCAGGGCGTGGCGATCGCCAACCTTGCCAAGTCGGTCCAGCAGGCGATGTTTATGGAGCTCTTCTCAGTGATGATCTTCTTCATCATCAGTGGGCTCTTCACCCCCATCAGCACGATGCCGTGGTGGAGTAAGGTGATCGCTTACATCAATCCCATCACCTACCTCAATATCATCATGCGGATGGTCTACCTCAAGGGTAGTCCACTCACCGACCTCTGGCCCTACCTTGCCGCCCTCACGGCGATCGGGCTGGTCAATGCCCTCCTCGCCGTCCTCACCCACCGCAAGCGGCAGTAGCATACCCTCCTGGGGATGACCCATTTGAGCTTATCAGTAAGAGAAGTGATAGCCCTCTCTTGATGCTTCCGCCTACCCATCTCTTAGGGGAGAAACAACAATCGTCCATGGGTCGTCTTACTTGCAGACTCAAGTCTCAACGGATGGAGAGTATTTGTATCCCTATTTTTCAACAGAAAGTGGCGGTAAGAGACATAAAGAGACTCTGTGAGACAATTGCTCTGTACGAAGGTTGTATTTTTGCACCGCTAAAGCTTCCGGATAAGTCAGGCTCTAACCGACGACCAGTTCGCGTGCTTTATACACGTTCTTTACAATGATCTGAATGGTCCTTTGCACCACTCAAATGCGTCACCTCTGCCTCCCGCCCTCCACGTCCGACTTGTCCGAGGCAAAATGGTTAACTTTGTCCTCTAGAGATGAGACAAACCGTGATCACAAGAGAAACGATAGAGAAGCCCCTGTGGGAGGATATACAGCTACTGATCGGTCGAGACCTGCTGGAGGTACTGGATCGGGCTGCCGATGAGACCGGCGTGGAGATACGCCTCATCGGCGGAGCGGTGCGCGACTTGATCATCGACCGCCCGACGACGGATCTGGACTTTGTCCTCGAGGGCGACTGCGAGCGGGTCGCCGACCGGATCTCCGAGCTGCTGGGAAAGGGATCGCAAGCCACTGTATTCCGGAACTTCCGCACCGCTCAGGTAAAGTACCGCGGTCGGGAGCTCGAGTTTGTCGGCGCTCGGCGAGAGAGCTACACGGAGTCGTCGCGGAAGCCTGAGGTGATGGAGGGGACCTTTGCCGAGGACGAGGCGCGGCGCGACTTCACGATCAATGTACTCTCCGTCACCGTCACCGGTCCCGAGGCGGGGACCCTTCACGACCCCTACGACGGGCTGAGAGACCTCAGCATGGGGATCATCCGCACGCCGCTTGACCCGGACATCACCTTCTCGGACGATCCGCTCCGGATGATGCGGGCGGTTCGCTTTGCCGCACAGCTCCGTTTTACCATTCCCCCGGATATGCTTGCCGCCATTCGGCGGAATGCCGACCGCCTGAGGATCGTCTCAGCGGACCGGATAGAGGGGGAGTTTATGAAGATCATGGCCAGCCGTAAGCCATCCGTCGGGCTCGACTTGATGTATCGCACCGGGCTGATGGACATTTACCTCCCTGAGGTGTCGGCACTGCAGGGTGCGGAGACCCAGGATGGCGTGGGACATAAGGACAACTTCTACCACACCATCCAGGTGGTGGACAATGTGGCAGAGCGATCGGACTCCCTTCGGCTCCGGATGGCGGCACTCTTCCACGACATCGGCAAGCCGCGGTCGAAGCAATTTGTCCGTGGCGGCTGGACATTCCACAACCACGACTACCTGGGACAGCGGATGCTGCCCAAGATATTCCGCCGGGCAAAGTTTCCCACCGATGAGCGGCTGAAGTATGTGCGGAAAATGGTCTCCCTCCATATGCGTCCCGCTCAGCTGGCGGACGACGGCGTGACCGACTCGGCGGTGCGGCGGCTGCTATTTGATGCCGGAGATGACATCGAGGATCTGATGTTGCTCTGCGAGAGCGACCTGACGAGCAAGAATCCGCGTAAGGTGGAGAGGTATCTCAATAACTTCGCCATCGTCCGGGAGAAGCTCAAGGAGATAGAGGAGAAGGATCGGATCCGAAACTTCCAGCCCCCGGTGGATGGTCGGGAGATCATGTACCTCTACGGACTGGAGCCCTGCTCCGCCGTGGGACAGATCAAGGAGGCGATCAAGAATGCGATCCTCGACGGTCTGATCCACAACGACCGTCAGGAGGCGCTCAGGTATATGGAGCAGTGGGCGTCCGATGAGCTGGGGCTCACCCCGCAGAAGCCCCTACCCCTCGAGTGACGATGCGATGATGAGGACAAGCGATGAGGATCTGATGCGCGAGGCTCTGAGGGAGGCAGAGCTGGCATGCGAGGAGGGCGAAGTGCCGATCGGTGCCGTGGTGGTCTCGCCGGATGGGGAGATTATCGGTCGGGGACACAATCAGACCGAGGGACTGCGCGATGTGACGGCGCATGCGGAGATGATCGCCCTCACGTCTGCCCAGGGACACCTGGGTGCTAAGCTCCTCACCGACTGTACCCTCTACGTAACTATAGAGCCCTGCGTCATGTGTGCCGGGGCGATCCGCTGGTGCCGCCCGACACGCCTCGTCTGGGGCGCCGATGAGCCGAAGGTCGGCTTTACCACCGTCAGCCGGGAGATCCTTCACCCCAAGACCGAGGTCACCTCCGGTATCCTTGCGGACGACTGTCGGGAGCTGATGTCCCGCTTCTTCCGCGACAAGCGGTAGTCATCACTGACGATTCGGACCAGCCCCTTTGGCAATGCCATGAATCTCCCTGCTTCAAAACTTTAGAGTATAGGTCAGCAGGGTTTGCCTTCTCCTACTGACACTATTAATAATAGACTGGTCGCCTCTGTCAAAAGACAATAGGGGATCCCGTTGGGTATTCAGTAGATTAGAGCAAGCAAGCACTATCCGATGCCTCCCATGCCGGTAGGTAATGTCAGTGTCTAAGAAAGATCGAAACGGGATCCTCTCCTGTGCCATTAGGATCCGACTCCCTGTGTAGCTCGCTGAGAAGATCCACTGCTCGGAGGGAAATGCAGACAGGGTTACGGAGCAGGATACATCACCTCCCCTCTGCGTGCCGAAGCGTCCGGAAGAGCTCATCCATAGCACCTCAGCACATCCTATCAGCTCTAACCACGATGGACTATTTGCATCAACCTTACCGGAGCAGGTAAAGGTGTGATTACGCACACGACTCTCCTCACCTCTCCGGAGGATAGGAAGGTTAGAGTAGTTATATCCGGTACTAAGTGTCAGCACGGTCGATATACCGGAGAAGTACTTGGAAAAGTGTGTCTCGGAAATGAGGAGTGTGGAGGAGGAAGCTCTCTCCGTAATGATATGCTCTCTTGCCGTCCCGCGATAGATGACATCCGATAGATTATTACTCTTCCGACTTGTTGCCGTCGATGTCCAGGAGGCAAAGATCCCGTCTATTGCAGAGCGATACTCTATGTCAACGGTCGAGCTTAAGGTCTTAATGCGCCGTACCGCAACCGATGTTTTCTTCACCACTTGGTCAAATGAAGACTGATAGGTGCCGGTGAGGTAGTCGTACAGGCGGGGATTATCCTGATCCCTATAGCTCGCTCTGCCGGCTATCCGCCATCGTACAGAGGGGCGATAGGAAATGTGAGTAGCAAAGCCGAGCCTTGCCCTCATCGGTTGACCGCTCTGCCGGGATGAGTCGGTGACAAAGCGGCTGACAGATAGAGAGAGGGGCAGAGAGAAACCCCACTTAAGTCGGGGATCATGATAGGATAGCTCCGGGCTGCTCTCCGCCATTACCCATCCACCCTGTACCATAAGACTCTGAAGAGAAGAGATCAGGACCGATCCGTAAGAGGCAGATAGTCCTGCATTTCCACTCAGGATCAGGTGGTCAGACAGCAGACGTCCATAGGACAGAGAGCTCTCTCCGTATACGCTCTGACCTGATCCATCCGTCCTATAGGCCAGCGGACCGCTTGGGACCTCCCGGTAGAGAGATGGGAGACGTGAGTATCGGATAGACCCTCGGAATTGCTTGATCTCTTGTCCCGATCGTCTAATGCCGGATATTTTGTCGGAGATACGTACTTCTGTACCACGGATCTCTTCCACGAGCGGAATCTCATTACGAGTGATATTATGGGTCTTGTGATCCTTAGACAGCTCTATGCGGAAGTCATTCTTAAAATAGGTTGTCGTATCGTTGACGGTGTAGTCTATTGTCAGATATCCCTGCTGATCCTTATATTGTGATCGCTTGGACTGGATCAAGGGGACGTTGCGCTCCCCATTATAGAGGCTTCCCTTTAGATCTTGCTGTCTCTCACTACCTGTCCACGCATACCCTCCGTTATACTTAATGGTGCGATCGTTTGTAAGGGCAAGCAATTGATTGATCGTACCTCCGTAGTTATACGATGAGAGGCTCCCCGCAGAGGGATTCCTACCGGATACATCTTTGTCCAGGATACCAACGGTTTCTGTTGATGGTATTTTGTTTTGGGAGCTAATATTAGGGGTATTAGAGCTCCCGCTATTCCCTACGTACATGGCAGAGAGGGTCTGGTGCGTCGGACGTACCAGCAGGGCATCGGCGGACAGCTCATGGATCACCCTATGGTGCGTACGACCGAGACCGGGAGTGACAGAGCCTGCAGGGCGGTGCATAGTGTTGTCCTTAAGCTTGATATTGATCATTGCTCCCTCTCCATCCTTCAGTCCCCTTAGGAGCTTCACTCGCTGATAGTGCTCGAGGACGTCTATCGACTTGATATCCTCCGCTCTTACGACACGCGTAGCGGTGCGGTAGTTGTCTGCGACCAGATCCCGGCTCTCGATCATGACACCTTGTACAGCCTTTCCCATATAGCTGATCACCCCATGGGTATCGACCGTTATGCCTGGTAGACGCTTGAGGAGATCCTCCGCAGAGTATGTATTATTGGTACGAAACTCGTCAGCACGGTAAGTCAGTGTATCACCACTATGCGTGATAGGTGGACCTACGACGACCACTTCGGGCAACTGCTCAGATGAGCGGGCAAGCCTTATCACTAAGTGGGTGAGGGGGTCGGAGCTATCGATAGCGATGGTCTGAGCCTTGTATCCCAGTAGACGCACCCGGCAGACTTTTGCCTCCTGATCCCCGTTAAGAGACAGAGAGAACATCCCTCTGTCGTCAGTTTGGCAAAACGCAATGGGGACACTCTCCTCTGCAGAGCGGTGAAGTGTGACGATGGCACCGGGAAGCGCAGTATCTGTGATACTGTCTGTGACCAGTCCCTCCACTATAATCGCACCATCGTCAGCTCTTGCGGAGGATGGCACGTAAAGAAGTACCGACAGGAGAGCTATGCAGAGATACCGGTGAAGAGAGTTACCGGTGACCTGACTTACGCAGTGGGTTATACTTCTTAGGTGAACTATTCGGAAGATCGGAGACCTCGTGCCCATAGGATGTTCCCTTGACGTAACTCTTTGTGTTGCCGTAGTACTTTTGTTTTTGCTCCAAGAATCTCTCGCGACTAACTTTGTTGTACATATGCTTGGACAGCAGGATAGGCGTCGGGCGATGCTCAATCTTAGACAGCTCAAATCGGAAGTCCCCATCATCTGACTTTGCGTCTACCACTACACCCGGGAGACCGTACAGCAGCCATGGTCCGGCAGACTCATCTATGTCCATGGTGTACCACACTGTCCACTGCCTGCCGAAAAGGAGTGTACTCGCTTGCATACACTTGTATCCTGAGATGGTCTTTTGTTGGCTACCGAGCTTCCATATGGGCTTGGTGTCTTTTTCCTCGGTAAGGTAGTAGTCTATCAGTATCCGATCCGTAATGATACGGCTTCCGTTCGGGTATCCTACGATAAGGGTCCATCCCGGATCCCCATTGGCATCAGGGCGTCTGGCAATCTTTGCGCTCTCTCTTCCCAGGAAGCGAGTGTCGTAGGGTTTGCCACCGAGGGCAAGAGCCAGGGAGTCCCTCAGGTAGGCAGAGACGGCACCGAAGCGACTTACCTCTGTCCCTTTCTGAAGCACCATCGACATCTCTCTCTCTCTCGACAATTCATTATCTGTAAGAGAGTAGTAATACAGTGCCTTCGCCTGACCTACCTCCTGCACGTTACCATAGACCATCTTCTTCTGCCCCATCAGAGGAAGGCAGCAGGTACAGATGAGTCCGATCAACCATATGTGGCGTTGTCTCATTTTCTGTAAAGCTATTAAAGGCTGGACTTATCTACCGTCCTCAGACAAATATAGCTTATTTACAGGAGGAGAGAAAACGGTAAAACTAACACATTCCCAAACCGCCCCCTACAATAACCGCTTCTTCCGCGATAAGCGGTAGTACTTATCGAGCCAGGTCGGGGAGATCCATCGAGAGTCCTACGGAGATCTGCGGGGCTACTCGGGGCAGCTCGGCGTGAGGCAGTGCCACCACGGGCGGCACCAGGTCGTAGACCAGTCCCGCTGATGCGTAGGCTCTCAGTCCTCCGCCCACCGAGGCTGAGAGGCGGAGACCCGTCCGGAGGTCGACGATCGCCCGTTTTTCCCTCACCCCCTCCGACAGAGGCAGATCGCTCGTAGTCTCACTCCCAAGCGGCAGAGCGAGCCCCGCCGCTCCATAGCCCGATACCTCGGTCGGTCCGAGACGGAGCAGTCGGGCGGTGAGTCCGGGGCTGACTCCGATCGACCGCATATCCTGTGTGAAGTAGCCTACCTGCTGCTCTCCGTCTGCCAGTCCGACCCGCTGCCAGGAGAAGAAGAATCCCATGTCGGCATAGAGTCTGTCGCCCCAGATCGGTTTCATGAGGTGTGCCTCCAGCTCAAGTACCGGGCGACGCGAGAGCTGGATCTTCCTCTCCCTATAACCGGGCGCAGTGGAGGTAAACATCTCACTCTGTACCCCGCCGCTTACACCCCCTCCCGGGATCAGTGCTGAGGCTAGCAGGCGGGAGGATGAGGTGCGGGCAGGTGTCTCCGGGAGGGAGAAGTCGGAGGAGCGAATCACCGACAGAGAGGGAGCCGCGTCAGCCTCTCCCTGCGGGACAAAGCAGCTCGGACGTCCGGGAGTGATCCTTCTCCCGTCCGCGACGAGTAGTGCCGCCCCCGACCGTATCGGAGAGAGGAGATGTGGGTCCCTCCGTACAGGAGTCTTGCGACCACCCACCCTACTACGCTCCACAGAAGCCGTCACGGGGATCTCCTCTACCGGGGGTAGCTGCTCCGACGGGAGTACAGCGACAGGATCGTCGACGGGAAGGGGTGTCGGCAGCTGCTCCTGCCGTGGTGACAGCAGGACGATCAGCAGGATCACCGCCACCGATGCCACCATACCGGCAACCCATCCAAGACGCCGACGACGTCTCCGAGCCGATAGCGTCCCGGGGATCACCATAGGGGGCATAGTCTCTCCCGGGAGCTCCACCCCCCGGAGTCTCTCTCTCAGAGCAGCCTCCCACGCTCCGGGAGCGGCGCTCACTCTCTCTTTGTTTCTCTTATCCATAGCTCCAGCTTCTCTTTAAGTCTCTTCTTGGCGCGACAGTACTGTGACGCAGAGCTGCGCTCCCCTATCCCCAGCATTGCGCCGATCTCCTTGTGCGAGTGTCCCTCCACGGCGTAGAGGCTAAAGACCTGACGGTAGCCCTCAGGCAGCTCTCCGATCATCCGCAGGAGCAGCTCCGGACTGATCCGGTCGAGGAGGGACACCTCCTCCTCACTATCCTCCTCTGTCTCCGGTGTCGCCACTTCCGTCAGGTCATCCATGGGACACATCCGTGCCTCGTGGAAGCTCTTGAGGGAATTGAGGGCGGTGTGTACCACTATGCGCTTGATCCAGCCATAGAGGGAGCCATCTCCTCTGTAGGAGAAGGAGTCCGCATGACGGCACACCTTGATCATCGCCTCCTGGAGGACGTCCTCAGCCTTGTCGCTGTCACCGGTGTAGCGATAGGCGACCGCCCTCAGCTGACCGGCATACCGACGGTACAGGAGACGGAATGCCGCCTCCTCATCGGTCCGTAGCAGATCTGCTATCTCTCTATCGCTCATAGGTTTTTGGATCCATACAACCCGGCTGACAGTTACTTAACGGGACCACTCTCAGGTGCTCTATCCTACTAACAACGCAACCCTCCAAATACTGCATCCCTACCGGTACAAAGTTGTGGAAAAAGTAGAAGTGCAAAGAGGCTCAATAACGCACCGGCTGTCGGCGGATGGGATCGACTGAAATCAGGGGTGACGCATTTGATCTTTACAGCTAGGGAGCGGGCACCCGTAAGGGGTGCTTCGTTTCCCACCCTTCATAATGAGTTGATGGACTTCTATGCTACTTAAATGCGTCAGCCCTGCGACTGAAATCTATTACCGGTATTAGGCTCGACTATTATCGGTATTAGCAATCACTATTACCGGTATTAGTTCGAGGCCTGATCTTGAGCATCCTGTAGGGCAAAAAAAAGATCGGCTCCCGACAGGGGAAAACCCCATCGGGAGCCGATCTTACTTAACTCAGACTCGGGAGGACCGAAGATCAGTCCTCAGGCATAATATCCTCCAGTGGTGACTGGGCGCGCTGGCCGGAAGCCTTAGCAGTCTCAAGGAGACGCTTCGCCTCGAGGTCAGCCTTATTGACCACCACGAAGTCCTTGCGGGCAGCCTGTCCGGTACCGGCCGGGATGAGGTGACCGACAATCACATTCTCCTTAATGGAGTCGAGTGCGTCGATGCGTCCCTCGATGGCGGCGTTATTGAGCACCTTAGGTGTCTCCTGGAAGGAGGCAGCGGACATAAAGCTCTTGGTCTGCAGGGCAGCCTTAGTGATACCCTGGAGCATCTGACTGCTGACCGCCGGCATCGCATCGCGCGCCTCTATCGTGCGGAGATCCTTACGACGAAGTTGGCTATTGGCGTCGCGCAGACGGCGCAGGGTGATGATCTGACCCTCGCTGTACTCCTCAGAGTCACCCGGATCGGTGATCACCTTCTTGCCCCAGAGAGCATCGTTGGCGTCCTTGATGTCCTGCTTGTCGACGATGTCCTGCTCGAGGAGGTTGGTGTCGCCGGCATCCTCGACGAGTACCTTGCGGAGCATCTGACGGACGATGATCTCGAAGTGCTTGTCGTTGATCGCCACACCCTGCTTGCGGTAGACGTCCTGGACACCATTGACGATATAATTCTGCACCGCATTGGGGCCGAGGATCGCCAGGATATCCTGCGGAGAGATCTGTCCGTCGGAGATGGGATCGCCGGCACGGACGAAGTCATTCTCCTGCACCAGGATCTGTCTGGAGAGCGGCACCATATACTTGCGCTCCTCTCCGGTCTTGGAGGTGACGATGATCTCACGATTACCGCGACGAATGCGTCCGAGGGCCACCTCACCGTCGATCTCAGAGACGACGGCAGGGTTGGTGGGGTTACGAGCCTCGAAGAGCTCAGTGACACGGGGGAGACCTCCTGTGATATCGCCGGTCTTGACGACCACACGGGGGATCTTGGCGATGATGTCGCCAGCCTTGAGCTTAGCTCCATCTCGCTGTGTCAGGAGGGCACCGGCAGGGAGGTCATAGGAGGTGGCACTTTCCTCGCCCTTGCGGATCACGCTGTAGGCGGGGGTGGTGTTCTTGTCCTTACTCTCGATGATGACCCACTCGCTACGTCCGGTGGCGACATTGGACTCGCTCTGTACCTCGTAGGTGATGCCCTCCTTGAGTCCCTCGTAGTGGAGCGTACCGTCTGCCTCAGCCACCATGACGGCGTTGAAGGGGTCGGACTCGTAGATGGTGTCGTCAGCCTTCACCTCAGTGCCGGGCTCGATGAAGAGGTGGGCACCGTAGGGGATATTATTGCTGATGAGCGACATGTGGGTATTGGGGTCGACGATGCGCATCTCTGCCTGTCGGCCGATGACCACCTTGAAGCTCTTGCCATCCTCGTCCTTGGAGTCGACGGTGCGGAGCTCGTCGATCTCGAGGATACCGTCATACTGAGCCTTGATGTAGCGCTCCACAGTATCTGATGAGGCGACACCACCGGCGTGGAAGGTACGGAGGGTCAGCTGAGTACCCGGCTCACCAATCGCCTGAGCAGCAACTACGCCGACCACCTCGCCCATCTGGACGGGACGATTGTGTGCCAGGTCACGACCGTAGCACTTGGCGCAGACACCCTCCTTGCTCTCACAGGTGAGGACGGAGCGGATCTCGACCTCGGTGATGGGCGACTCCTGGATCTTGGTGGCAGCGTCCTCATCGATCTCCTCATTGGCCCGGACGATCAGCTCGCCGGTAATCGGATGGATGATATCGTGGACAGAGCAGCGACCGAGGATGCGCTCGTAGAGCGATGCGACGACGTTCTTACCCTCCTTGATCTCACGACGGACGATACCGCGGAGCGTACCGCAGTCCTCCTCGGTGATGATCACATCGGAGGAGACGTCGACGAGACGACGGGTCAGGTAACCGGCGTCGGCAGTCTTGAGTGCCGTATCGGAGAGTCCCTTACGGGCACCGTGGGTGGAGATGAAGTAGTCGAGTACGGAGAGCCCTTCCTTGAAGTTGGTCAGGATAGGATTCTCCATCGTCTGGGCTCCCTCACCGCTGCGGACCGGCTTGGCCATCAGACCACGGATACCGGAGAGCTGCTGGATCTGATTGGCAGATCCACGGGCACCGGAGTCCATCATCATGTAGATGGAATTGAAGCCGTCCTCGTCCTCCTTGAGCTGCTGCATGAGCACCTGGGAGATCTTATTATTGACGTTGGTCCAGACGTCGATGATCTGATTGTAACGTTCGTTGTCGGTGATGATACCGAAATTGAAGTTATCCATGATCTCCTCGACCTGGCTGAAGCCGTCGGCGATGATCTCCTCCTTCTCCTTAGGTACGATGACGTCGGAGAGGTTGAAGGAGAGTCCTGCCTTGTAGGACATGTAGTAGCCGAGGTTCTTGATGCGGTCGAGGAAAGCGGAGCTCTCTGCGATACCGCAGTACTTGATCACCTCACCGATGATGAGTCGAAGGTTCTTCTTACCCACCACTCCGTTGTAGAATGGGAGCTCGCCCTTGGGCATCATCTGATTGAAGAGCATACGACCGTAGGAGGTCTCGATGACGTGGGTGATCGGCTTACGCTGCTCGTCGAGATCCTCTACACGTGCCTTGATGACGGCGTGCATATCGAGGGAGCCCTGATCGTAAGCGACCTGTACCTCCTCGAAGTCACTGAATACCTTACCCTCGCCCTTGGCTCCGGAGCGCGTCTTGGTGATGTAATAGAGTCCGAGGACCATATCCTGGGTAGGTACGGTGATCGGGGCTCCGTTGGCGGGGTTGAGGATATTCTGTGAGGCAAACATGAGGAACTGTGCCTCGAGGATCGCCTCATTGGAGAGGGGAAGGTGGACCGCCATCTGGTCTCCGTCGAAGTCCGCATTGAAGGGCGTACAAGAGAGCGGATGGAGCTGGATAGCCTTACCCTCGATCAGCTTCGGCTGATAGGCCTGGATACCGAGTCGGTGGAGCGTAGGGGCACGGTTGAGGAGGATGGGGTGACCCTTGATGATATTCTCTAGGATGTCGAAGACAACCGGCTCACGACGATCGACGATGCGCTTGGCACTCTTGACGGTCTTGACGATACCGCGGTCGATGAGGCGACGGATGATGAAGGGCTTGTAGAGCTCGGCTGCCATATTCTTCGGCAGACCGCACTCGTACATCTTCAGCTCAGGACCGACGACGATGACGGAGCGTGCGGAGTAGTCGACGCGCTTACCGAGGAGGTTCTGGCGGAAGCGTCCCTGCTTACCCTTGATGGAGTCGGTAAGCGACTTGAGGGGACGATTGCTGCGACTCTTGACGGCAGCGGAGCGACGGCTGTTATCGAAGAGCGAGTCCACCGACTCCTGGAGCATACGCTCCTCATTGCGGAGGATCACCTCAGGCGCCCTCGTCTCGATGAGTCGGCGGAGGCGGTTGTTGCGGATGATGACCCGGCGGTAGAGCTCATTGAGATCCGAGGTGGCGAAGCGGCCACCGTCGAGCGGCACGAGAGGACGGAGCTCCGGGGGGATCACGGGGATCACCTTCATCACCATCCACTCCGGACGAGAGTAGCCATTGGAGGCACGGAAGCTCTCGACCACCTGGAGGCGCTTGAGGGACTCCTTCTTGCGCTGCTGTGAGGTCTCCTTGGAGGCGCTGGCACGGAGCTGATAGGAGAGCTTGTCGAGGTCGACACGCTCAAGGAGCTTCAGGATAGCCTCGCCGCCGATACCGGCAATGAACTTATCCGGATCGCTGTCGGGGAGATCCTGATTGCCCTCCGGCAGACGATCGATGATGTCGAGGTACTCCTCCTCAGAGAGGAAGTCGAGATCCTCTACGTCCTCGGCGACACCCTTATTGATCACCACGTAGGACTCGTAGTAGACGATCTTCTCAAGCTTCTTGGAGGGGATGCCGAGGAGATAGGCGATCTTATTGGGGACAGAGCGGAAGAACCAGACGTGTACGATCGGCACCTCCAGCTTGATGTGTCCCATGCGCTCACGACGCACCTTCTTCTCCGTCACCTCTACCTGGCAGCGGTCGCAGACGACGCCGCGGTAGCGGATCCCCTTATACTTACCACAGTGGCACTCGTAGTCCTTGACCGGGCCGAAGATACGCTCACAGAATAGTCCGTCGCGCTCCGGCTTGTAGGTACGATAGTTGATCGTCTCCGGCTTGGTTACTTCACCGTGCGAGTTCTCGAGGATCTCCTCCGGAGAGGCGATCCCGATGCGGATACGGGAGAAGTTGGGGTTGATCTTATTTGTTATCTTGAAAGCCATAAGCTATGATTCTCTCTACAATATGCGTCTCAAAAAATCACCGGTCGATCACTCGAGATTGAATCCCAGTCCGAGGCCGCGAAGCTCGTGGACAAGGACGTTGAGTGACTCAGGGATGCCCGGCTCAGGGAAGGGGGAGCCCTTGACGATCGCCTCGTAGGTCTTGGAGCGACCTACTACGTCGTCTGACTTGACGGTGAGCATCTCACGCAGTGTGTAGGCAGCACCGTAGGCCTCGAGGGCCCATACCTCCATCTCTCCGAAGCGCTGACCTCCAAACTGTGCCTTACCACCGAGTGGCTGCTGCGTGATGAGGGAGTAGGGACCGATGGAGCGGGCGTGCATCTTATCCTCGACCATATGGTCCAGCTTGAGGAAGTAGGTGACACCGACGGTGGCGGGCTGGTCGAAGCGGAGCCCTGTCTCACCATCGTAGAGATAGGAGACGCCGTAGCGAGGCAGACCGGCCTTGTCGGTCCACTCGTTGAGGTCGTCGAGAGAGGCGCCGTCGAAGATGGGGCTGGAGAACTTTACCCCCAGCTTGTACCCTGCCCAGCCGAGGACTGCCTCGAAGATCTGACCCAGGTTCATACGCGAGGGCACACCCATCGGGTTGAGACAGATATCCACCGGAGTACCGTCCTCGAGGAAGGGCATATCCTCAGTGCGGACGATCTTGGAGACGATACCCTTATTACCGTGGCGTCCTGCCATCTTGTCGCCCACCTGGATCTTGCGCTTCTTAGCGATGAGGACCTTAGCGTTTTGGATCACACCATTGGGGAGCTCGTCACCGATGGTGGCGTCAAACTGCTTGCGGTAGTACTTGCTCTCGATCACCTTGGACTCGTGGAGGTAATTGACGATCAGTTGAGCGATCAGCTTATTGTCGTGCTCGTCAGAGGTCCAGTCGTCCGGGACCACCTCCTCGTAGATGATCTGCTTGAGGACCGGTCCGGTGATCTTGACGCCCTTAGCGACAACAGTGGTACCTACATAGTCCTTGATCCCTTGGCTCACCTTGCGGCTGGTCAGCTTGGTGAGCTTGGAGAGGAAGAGCTTCATGAGCTGATCCTGCTCCTTCTCCTGCTCCTCGTCGAGCTGCTGCTTGAGATCACGGATCGTCTTGCGGCTGTTGCCGGTCTTGATCGCACGAGAGTAGAGATGGGTATCGATCACGACGCCGCTGAGAGAGGGATCAGCCTTGAGCGAAGCGTCCTTCACGTCGCCCGCCTTTTCGCCGAAGATGGCAAAGAGGAGCTTCTCCTCCGGGGTGGGATCGCTCTCGCCCTTAGGCGTGATCTTACCGATCATGATGTCTCCCGGGTGGACGTGTGCACCGACGCGGATGATACCATTGGCATCCAGCTCGCGGGTGGCGTCCTCGCTGACATTGGGGATATCATTGGTCAGCTCCTCCATACCGCGCTTGGTATCGCGCACCTCAAGATTGTACTCGTCGACGTGGACGGAGGTGAAGAAGTCCTCACGGACGAGGCGCTCATTGATGACGATCGCGTCCTCGTAGTTGTACCCCTTCCACGGCATGTAAGCAGCGAGGATATTACGTCCCAGGGCGAGCTCACCACGCTCTGTGGCGAAGCCCTCCGTAAGGATCTGCCCGGCAGTGACACGGTCGCCCTCCATGACGATCGGTCGCTGATCGACAGTGGTACTCTGGTTGGTACGACGCCACTTGGAGAGGTGATACTCGGTCACCTCATCGTCGAAGCGGACAAATTGCTCGTCATCCGTGTAGTCGTAGCGGATGCGGATCTTATTGGCATCGACATACTCGACCACGCCGTCGCGCTCTGCCATTACCTGTGACCGACCATCGCGAACCATCGGTCCCTCGAGACCGGTGCCGACGATAGGTGACTCACCATGGAGGAGCGGCACAGCCTGACGCATCATGTTACTACCCATGAGGGCACGGTGCGCATCATCGTGATCGAGGAAGGGGATCAGCGCAGCGGCAATGGAGCAGATCTGCATCGGCGCCACGTCGATCAGGTCGACGTCATCGGCATCCACGACGGGGAAGTCCGATCCGTGACGGCTCTTGATCTGTCCATCGAGGAGCGTCCCATCGTCACCGATATTAGGGGTAAACTGCGCCACCGTCATGTCCTCCTCCGCCTCTGCGGTGTAGTACCGGACGCCGGAGTCGCTGAAGTCTACCTTGCCGCCATCGACCTTGAAGTAAGGCGTGGCGAGGAAACCCATATCGCTCACCTTGGAGTAGACACAGAGCGAGGAGATCAGACCGATATTCGGACCCTCAGGGGTCTCGATAGGACAGAGACGACCGTAGTGGGTATAGTGGACGTCTCGCACCTCAAACCCTGCACGATCACGGCTGATACCGCCGGGGCCGAGAGCAGAGAGACGACGCTTATGCGTGATCTCCGCCAGAGGATTGGTCTGGTCCATAAACTGGGACAGCGGGTTGGTCCCAAAGAAGGAATTGACCACGCTGCTGATCGTCTTCGAATTAATCAGATCAACCGGGGTGAAGACCTCATTGTCCCGCACATTCATACGCTCGCGGACCGTACGGGCTATGCGAGCGAGACCGATGCCAAACTGCTGATAGAGCTGCTCGCCGACGGTGCGGACGCGACGATTGCTCAGGTGGTCGATATCGTCGATATTGGCACGACCATTCTTCAGCTTCACCAGATAGTCGATGATGGCGACGATATCCTCATTGGTCAGGACCTTCGTCTCCTCAGAGATATCGATATCCAGCTTGTGATTGATACGGTAGCGACCGACATCGCCGAGGTCGTACCGCTTGTCGGAGAAGAAGAGGTTATTGATCACCTCCTGAGCCGACTGCTCGTCCATAGGGTCCTGGCTGCGGAGCTGACGATAGATATGGTAGACCGCCTCCTTCTGAGAGTTGGAGGGATCCTTCTGCAGCGTATTGGTGATGACACTATAGTCGAGACCCGAGTCGGACTCTCTCTCGAGGAGCATCGTCTTCGGCGCATTCTTGAGATCAAGGATCGCCTGGATATTCTCCTCTGTAAGCTCTTCATCTCTATCGACCACTACATTGTAGCGCTCCATGGAGACTACTTCACCCGTTTCCTCATCCACGAGATCCTCGACCCACGTATCCAGGATACGTGCTGCTACCTTACGACCGATGTTCTTCTTCAGGTTGGTCTTATTCACCTTCACTTCCTCGGCGATACCGAAGAGACTCAGGATATCCTTATCGGTCTCGTAGCCGATGGCTCTCAGCAGAGTAGTCACGGGCAGCTTTTTCTTGCGATCGATGTAAGCATACATGACGTTATTAATGTCTGTCGCAAACTCGATCCAAGATCCCTTGAAGGGAATGATACGGGCGTTGAAGAGCTTGGTGCCGTTATTGTGCACACTCACGGAGAAGAAGACTCCTGGTGAGCGGTGCATCTGGGACACCACAACTCTCTCAGCGCCATTGATGATAAAGCTACCTGCAGGCGTCATATAAGGGATCTGCCCCAGGTAGACGTCCTGAATCGAAGTATCAAAGTCCTCGTGCTCAGGGTCTGTGCTATACAGCTTGAGCTTAGCCTTGAGAGGGACCGTGTAGGACAGCCCTCTACTCAGACACTCCTCAATGGTGTACCTGGGAGGATCCACGAAGTAATCCAAAAACTCGAGGACGAAGTTGTTTCTCGTGTCGGTGATATTGTGAGGACATAAAATTCTTTAATTCAAGGAGTAGTAAAAGACACGAAAAGGTTAAGAACCTGCCGGTAATGGCCGGTCCTTAACCCTTCACCCGCCTCTACGAGAGAGACAGGGGTAGTAAGTGAGGATTACTGAAGCTCAACAGTAGCTCCGGCCTCCTCAAGAGTCTTCTTCAGAGCCTCAGCGGCAGCCTTGTCCACATCCTTCTGGATGACAGAGGGCGCACCGTCTACAAGCTCCTTAGCCTCCTTCAGACCGAGCCCGAGAGCCGTCTTGACAGCCTTGATCACCTGGAGCTTAGATGCACCGGCGTCCTTCAGGTTTACGTCGAAAGAAGACTTCTCAGCAGCTGCATCACCTGCACCGGCAGCAGCGGCAGGACCGGCTACTGCTACAGCGGCAGCAGCGGGCTCGATGCCATACTCATCCTTCAGGATGGTCTTCAGCTCAGTTACCTCCTTGACGGTCAGATTGACCAGCTCCTCAGCGATTGCTTTTACGTCAGCCATATCGTTATTTTATATCTAAAGTTATTGTGTACGTTACTATAATTGTATGTGTGACCTGTCGCTTGGTCTATCCTATCGGGTGCACCCCTCTCTGTGTGAGAGGGAGGACAGATCCGCTCCCGATATCGATGATCTGCGGTGAGGATCACGCCACCTCGCATAGGGGTGGGAGACCTCCGCGCACGTCTCTTACGCTTCTGCTCGCTTCTCGAGAGTCTCCAGGACACCGTGGATGGTGTTGCCTGCAGAGCTGGCCTGAGAGATGACGTCCATGATCGGAGACTCGAGCATGGAGATGATATCTCCGATGAGCTCCTCCTTGCTCTTGAGGGCAGCGAGCGTATCCAGCTCACCGGCACCCAGGTAGAAGGTGTCATAGACGTAGGCAGCCTTCAGGCTCGGCCTCTCGATATCAGCACCGGCGCTCTTGAGCTCCTTGTGGAAGTCCTTGAGCACACGGGCGGGGGCATTGGCAGACTCAGAGAGCATCAGCGCGCTGGTGCCCTTGAGGTAGGGGTGGAAGGGCTCATACTGCTCCTCGTTGATGTCAACAAAGGCGCGATGTAGGAGCGTATTCTTCACGACCATCATCTTGACACCATGCTGGAAGCACTGGCGACGGAGAGCAGTAGTCTGCTCAGCGTCGAGAGCCATGGCGTCGACCAAATATGCGTGGGGATAAGTCTCGAGGAGCTCCTTGAGCTGCTCGATGACTTTCGCTTTATCTTCTTTCTTCATACTTATCTATAGGACAAAAGAGGGATGGATATATCTCCGTGGGAGACATACGTTACGCCTCAGTCAATGCTCGGGTGTCGATCTTGATACCCGGACTCATGGTACTGGAAAGATAGACGCTCTTCATGTACGTTCCCTTGGCAGACGTGGG
>QWCK01002021.1_pt1 | contig 37037 bp, 49 predicted proteins | sample 1972571 | NCBI WGS metagenome assembly QWCK01 (sample SAMN09866710, study PRJNA288562) | Human gut metagenome isolate term2_stool, whole genome shotgun sequencing... | isolation source: gut | host: Homo sapiens | place: USA: California | reverse complement strand
TTGGCGAACCAATTGGTTTAGTATACGAATTACTAAAAGTACATCTACAAGCAGCCTAATCAAGAATCGATTGCATATATGTAGAGGTGGTTTTTATACCACCTCATTTGTAGTAAAAAATAAGTTACAAATAATTTAATCAATACTATAAATTGTTTTTTCTTTTTTCAACATTCCTACATAAAGCGTATCCGATATCTTTATCATATCGAACAGCTAATTTTTTTAGTACATACCACTTCTAAAATCAATTAGAAGTTACTCAACTTTACTCAACTTTACTCAACTTTACTCAACTTTTACTTTTCTTTGTAGTAATTCATGGAGCTTATGCCCAGTAAAGCACCTAAGAATAAGTCCACCGCGGATATTGTCCCGGCAATTTCTTTTGCGTATGGAAATCCCCATATTCCTGCCACAGCTACATATAAAGTTGCAGCAGCAGGAAGTAATATTTGCGCTATCCATTTCAACAAATCATAACTTTTGTTACTCAATTTCATTTACTTTCTCCTTAAAAATTTTGATCTATCTTTCAGAAACTCATCCACTTTATCACTAGATACTAAATAATCACAGTATCCAGTAATGCCGTAATCTTTTCCACTAATTTTACCTGTAGAATTTCCAATTCCAATTATCGTATCTTTTGATCTCTTCATTCGTCCAAAATCCATGTTTAGCTCAGCAGGAACTAATATAGCCTTGTGCTGTTTAGCAATCTTCACAGCTAATTCGTAGTCCTTTGCTTCATAAGTTACTACCGTTTGTTTAATTTGATCCAGTAATTTTTCCTCATCCATTTTTGATAATCCTTTCACTTCAGCTTTTTGAACATTCTTTTTAAATCCATTAAGACCAGCATTTTTGATGATGCTTGGATAATCGATAAATGCGTAGTTTGCATCTACTCCGCCTTCACTAGTGCTTGGCACTCCTGGTACTTGCTTTTTATTAGTATATTGCCACATACCATAACTTCTATAGCATCTTGGAGTATTTACATACCAGTGGGCAATCCACACATCATAATTTTTCATTCTAGATCTATCGAATTTGTTATTAATCCAATCTCCCGAACTGTACAAACCAGTGTAATATCCATTCTTTTCTAGAATATCCATAAAAGCAATCGCCATATCGGTTTTTGTTGACCTGCTTATATTTCTTTGAGATGGATCTTCGAAATCCAAATACACAGGATACTCAAACTGTTTACCAGCTAGCAATTTCATAAATCTTTTAGCTTCGCCCTTCGCCTCATTAACATTCATAGCATAACTATACCAATATGCACCAATAGGCATTCCTGCTGCTTTTGCATTTCTGTAATTAGTTTGAAAATAAGGATCCTCGCCTCTCGCTCCAGATCCTGCTTTCAGTATTACGAACTCAACTCCGCTTTGTTTAGCTACTCTCATATTGACATTTCCATTGTATTTTGAAATATCAACACCGAATCTTCTAATTGTCATATCTTCTGCCTCCTCCCAATATAATCTGCTTCATTTCTCCAAGAATCTTAAGCATTTCTTCTTGATTTTTTAGTATTTCATCATGATCTCTTTGCAAATCCATAGCATTTGTATTGTGATGTTCTAGCTTTTCTTTTAAGTCTAGTAATTGTCGTTTAAGATCCACAGTCTCGTCATAGTGTCTATTCGTAATCTCAGTATTTCTATCAATCGACTTATTAAAATTCATCCACGCATTCAAAAAAAGAGGTGCGTATTTAAATACAAAAACGCACACTCCAGCCGCAAATGCGAAGGTAAATCCAGTATCAAGCAGTTTCAAAAACTGTTCCATCTATTCCTCCTCAGTTGCTAATTCTTCAAGTCCTAGTTCAACAAGTATCTTTTTAACACGTTCTTTTAAGCAATTTGGAACACTCTTAAATGTTCTTCTGCCCTTCATAATCAAATATGCATACATATCAGCCATCTATTTCACCCCCTTTATCTTTGTTTATCGACTCTTGAATTGACTTCATAGTCTCTTCAAGCTCCATCATTTTGTCAAAAATCTCTGTCATTGCTTCTGCTTCCTTTAACTTATTTTCTTCTGCTTTGATTTCATCATCTGTTTTCATATTCTTAATCTCAGCTATGATATCAGACAGCTTTTCATCAGCGTTTTTTAATTCGCCTTGAATAAGCCCCTCTTTCTTAGAATATTCAAACATTATTTTGTCGTCATTTATAAAAATATTTATCATTACCTTTCTCCTCTCACATGATATGAAATCTCTACTCTGTTAGTAGTATTACTGTTTACTATATTCAGCACCCTTAATTTGAACCCCGACGAATCATAACTGATAATGAACGGGAATATACCCGTATCACTAGTGCCAATCATACACATATTCAAATAGTCAACCGAAGAAACGTAATACGGAAATTTTACCTCTATAACGTCGCTATAGGCAAAGCCACCAATAGAACCTGAATAAGAAACACGTCCCAAATTCGCCGTACCAAACAAATCTCTAGTACTATCAGTATCCAATCTTGATGAGGAATTATATTCTGCAAATGGCTTTAAGTTTACCACTTTATCTTTTATCTTTAACTCATCTTCAATATTAAGATGATTGATATCGGCTTCCCAAGCTTTAAGAGTTAAATCAGCCTCAATACCTTGTGCAAAAATATCTCCCTTTACTTCTAGATTATCATTTCCTACAAGTTTATCTGGAAACTTACCTATTCCAACACAATTGCTCTTAGGATTAATCGAAATCCCAACAGCTTGAGTTGGAACTGTAACCAAAGCAGTATAGCTTCTGAACTTATCCGTTGCGGTAACCCTGACCTCATACGATGCAAACTCCTTATATCCACTTCCCAAATTCACTGATTGAGTAGTAGATGCAATATTAATATTTGCACTGTATTTCGTTGAGAAACTTCCGTACGGTAACTCTCTTACATCAACTGTTACATTACAAGTGTTCTTATCAGTACTACCAGACACAGTGTGTTGCACCTTCACAGAAGCGTTTAATCCCTCTCCTTGTCTTGTAACACTACATTCGGCAGTTGGTGGATTGTACTCTTTAACCCTTATATTCTGACCATAAGATTTCCTTTGATTTCTACTGTCCACAACCTCAAAAGTGATGTTTCTTTCTCCAGCTCTTGTTACACTACCAATATCTATAGTTGAACTATTAGAGTATGTCGTGTATCCATCTAAAGTCGCCAGATACTTTTCAATACTTGCACCATTATACGCCTCAGCAGTCTTTGAAACACTTGTACCATCATCAGCACTAGCAGTAAAAGTCACATATCCACTAGAATCATTACCGAATACATCAGAGAATGTCTTTGCATCGAAAGTGAAATTTTTACTACCCGTAATGCTACCGACATATCCTGAATAGTTGTCCGCTTCCCATTCAAGACTTACAGACCTTCCAGAAGTATTTGTAACATTAATAGTCACAGAATCTCCAATGTTTGCAGAATACACCGTATCGCCTACAGAATCTACGATACTCATAGTCATAGGCTTTGCTCTTGCGATAGTAGGAAGTGTCATCGTAGCACTTAGTGAACAAGTTCCTCTATGTGTTCCAACACTTGCTTTGATTGGAAACGACATTGTACCATCTGAATTGTGAGTGATTGTAAAAGTACCACTACACAATGTAGAACTTCCACCCTTATCAAAACTATACGTTGTGTTAATATCTTCTATCGTTTGATTATTACAAATTAAAGAAGTGGGTCTCTTTGTTTGAGAATACCCACTTCCTCCGCCTCTACTTTCAAGGTATAATCTGTATCTAATTCTTGACGTGTTATCAGCCTCTGATTGACTAATAACATTCATATCCAATTTAAAATACGCATACAAGCTTGATGGCGCTGTACCAGTATATGTTGCCATTTATTCCTCCTAAATCGGTTTAATAATCGTGTATTTGTTTACACCATTATCGTGCTTTGTAACCATGTGATATCCAAACTCCAATACACCGTCAACCTTTAAATTCGGTACTTGTACTTGTGAGTTCGCAAATCTTGCCACAGTTTTAGTCCCGTCTACAATTTCTAGTGCATTGTTTTTAAGAATCATCTTAACTGCTTCGTCCTTTTTACCAATGAGAATACCTTCCTCACCGAAGTCAAAGAAAGTTGTTATCGCTTCTATTGTGTGCTTACCAGCTCCGACATTCTCCTCAATAATCTTGATCCTGTCTTTAAGTGATAAGCTCTCATTTTCCAACGCTTTTTTCACAGTATCTGCGTATGCCTTAGCCTTTTCGACTTCTACAAATGATTTTTGCACATCATTCTTGTTAGGCATTTGCTTTATAAGAACCTCAACAGCTTGTTGCCTTGACTCGATGTCTGTTACAGTTTGTGAATCGGCTTTCTTTTCAAGCTCATCTTCGAAATCACTAGGATTTTTGCCCCATGAAGTCGCAACATCCCCCTCCTCAAGTTGTGGACGTGCAACAGTCATATCGACAAATTGACCTTTGTTCGCACTTCTTAATTGAAATTGAATTCGATTTTTCCAGTAACCCTCCATGTTATCTCTTTTTCCAGCTACGACAAATCTCTTGCACTCATTTGCATTTAATTCATAAGCGAAGTTCCAGTTGAATCCATTTACTCTAAGTTGTGTGGGTACGTCACGATTATTTTTCACATAAACAGAAAATGTATAATTCTTCCCTGGCACTAAATCATCTACATCAAAATTAACATACGATTTTATAAAATCCGTCGCATTTGCGGCGTCTGATTTTACACGATAACCTTGAATATTGAATTCTTTCATAAATTCATCTGTGATTAAGTGATTGCCACCATCATATTTAGTCCAACCAGTTATTTTGTCTGAATTTTTGATTAGATTTCTACCACCGATTTCTCCAGTAAAAGTTCCGTCTTTTCCGTCAACACCGTCTTTACCGTTGATTTCCGATATATGCGGTGACCATACAGGATTAGTGTTTATTCCTTTTTCTAGCTTTATCTTGTCAATTCTTGAAGTTGATTTACCATCACTAGGATAAGCATATACCAATAACTTTGAATTATCGCCCTTGTGTACAACACCGTTGTATTCACGTGTATCTTTCCACTTAAAACTTACACTATACACACCTTGACTGATTTCTGTAGTACCTTCTAATCTTACATAAGACTCACTATTATAAAAATCAAATCGTGTCCTATCTTCTCCGAGTTTTCCCCAAATAGTTAGTGTATAATCTTCTCCAACTACAAAATCTCCCGATAAGTCATAGTTACTTATATTGTACTTGTCATTTTCTACACCTACATTCGATTTTAAAAGCATATTCCATGTGAAGTTACTACCGTTAGCACCATCCTTACCTTTATTGCCTTTTACAAGCATCCATGTATACTTCTTAGGATCTATTGAGTCTGCCTTAGCATAGTCTGTGTAAGTTCCAATGTATGCCTTTTCTCCTGCCTCACTAACAGAAAAATCCTTACTACCATCAACGCTATTACTCCAAGCTGTATGGAAATAAGGTGTTTTACCGTCTGCTCCTGCCTTACCAGGAATTCCATCAGAGCCGTCTTTACCGATTTTACCTACAGAATATCCAGTTTCTGAAGTATTATCAGTATAATTCCACACAGTCTTTGTCCACAGAAAATCACCAGGACTTGTGCTTGGTATACTACTAGTCCATCCACTTGTAGGTGCAGAAGTACCGCTTGTAGACTTTGCATAAGTTATAGTAGTAGATTTTATTCCAACTCCATCTTTTCCAGCAATACCATCTTTACCAGTGTTACCATCTTTAGCGATATAAGTCTTCGTATATCCAGTTTCTGAAGTGTTATCCGTGTATGCCCACACAGTTTTTGTCCATAAATACTTACCTTTCGATAAACTAGGTACTGTTTTTGTCCAGCTAGTAGGCTCATTTGTTTCAGAATTAGACAAACCGTAGGATATGTCTGTAGATTTTAATCCAACTCCGTTTTTACCTGCAACCCCATCTTTACCATCGTCACCTTTGAATAATGACCATTCATATTTCTTTGGATCTGTTGAGTCAGCTTTTTCAAAATCCGTGTAGAATCCGATGTACTTTTTACCAGTTGTAGCAGTTCTTGTGAATCCAACTGTCCCGTCTGCTCTATCGGCATATGCGAAGTGAACATACGAAGTCCTTCCGTCTTTGCCGTCTTTACCTGGCATACCATTTTCACCGTCGGCTCCTGGAGGTCCCGGAGTTAGTTCCAATATCTCCAAGTCTCTTTTAGTGATAGTATCTTCCCACCTATCACCCTTCCACAATCTCTTGAAATGGGTACCTTTACCATCGTCCCATTGCCACACATCGCCCCAACTCAAACTAGCTCTATCAGGCTCTTTTTCTTGCTTATATATACCAATCGTCAAGTCCTTGATAGTTATAAAGCTTGTAGCCACTGCAACATCATTAAGCATTGCAGAACATGTAAAAGTAGCTTGTAAATCAACATCAGTGTTATTTATCCCAAGCATATTACCAGTTGAGCCTTCTTTAGATTTGTTCCAATCATCATCACTTTTAGTAATCTTGTCTTGATATTCTGACACTCTTTCCCATACAAACTTATCAATCGTAGCAGTTTGATCCACACCTGCTTTAGTAACTATAGCAGTAATTTCCGTTGACAACACACCATCTTTGAACACATTACCTTGACTTGATGATAACTGCATTTCATACGGAACATTTTGCCAATTAAATCTACTACTATATACAGATTTTTCCAAACTCAAAAGTCTTTCAGAAATACCTGCCTTTTCTTCTTCAAAGTTTGCAAATATAGCAGAGTTGCTAAGCTCATCACACAAGCTCCTTGTAATATCCACAAGTCTAGCTGATAAGTACAACGCCGGCTTAAATCCATGGTCAATAATTCTGATGTAGTCCCCAATTTCTAATTCACTTGGAAGTTGTCTCAGTGATACTTCATAGCTAATTTTTGCCTCATTGTTGTTTTTTAAGAACCTCAATCCCTCATCAAACAACGTCTTTTGACTAGTAGCTTCGCTGTCATACATTCTTATGAAATATTTTTGACCTGTTTTATTAAATCTAGTCCACTTCTTAGCTGCTTCTCTATCGCAAATAAGACCATCATCAGTAACATAAAATCTTCCGTCATCGTACCTGTAACCAACTAAATCCGTGTTAACTTCATGTTCTTTGTACGATACTTGTTCAGTACTTGAAGCAGTAGCGCCAGGTTTGGTATATCGTTGAGAACCTTTCATAATGTTTGCAATCTTATCTCCCCATGCCTTATCACTAGCATAGTTATGCCCATTTTTATCATGATTCATAGCATACAACGTCTTTTGTCCGCGGTTATAGTAGTGTTCTTTTATCCACACAGCACCGTTGATAACGCCTGCTTGTAAACTCCTATTACTGCTTTTCTTAGCATTATCAGGATTACTATCATACGCGTTAATACCGAAGTAATTGTGATATGTTCTTGCAATTCTACTGCTGCCCCACGCACTTTCTAGTGCTGCATGAGCTAATATATATCTTGCATCTAATCCGGACTGTTTTTGCGCTTCTATGAATACTTGACCTTGTCCGTTAAATGGACTGTTTGGAGCTTTTGCTCTTATCCAGTTGTTGATTTGATTTGCGTTTATTCCTTGCAACCTCTTGCCCAAATCGTGTTTTGTAACATCAGAATTAGTCCAGTAAGTCTTTTTAGTTGCATCAACTATAGTTCCACCTTTGTTCTCATTCCAACGATAGAACCTAACATTAGGGCCAGTCCATCCGCTAAGCTTAGTCGTTACAATCCCATTGATTGATCCGTATAGCGTACAATGTATAATCGTGTTTTTATCTAAGATTACACCCGTATGACCCTTGCCGTTATATCTTGATACGAATATATCTCCATATTCAATTTCTGATTGTTTGATTTGATGAAAGTACGTTCCAGCATTTCCCCAAGCCCATAATGTCTCCGTAGTTGGAAGTCCCACAGACTTTGGAAACAGTCCTGCAAATTTTGCAGCGCTACTAACAGAACTTGAACAATCGTAATAATTAGGGCCTTCACGTCTTGCTTGTGAATATCTAACTTTTCCTTCACGTGATTTCATCCATTTAACGAATAACTCAATCTTGCTATTTGGTGCAGGTTTCTTTTTATCTTCTTCGATTTCAACTTGTTTTACTTCTCTGATTTGCTCCTTATGAGGTTTACCCACAGCTCTTACAGCAGTACACAAGTCCGCAATTGACACAGTACGCTTAACATCACTTAAATCACGTCCGAACTCAAGCCTATATCCAGTCTCTTTGCCACGTTTCTTATAAAAATTAATGACCTTTTTATCTATTGCATTACCATTTAATTTAACATCATAGCTAATCTCACAACCGAAACGACCTGCAATCATAGCAAGTCTCTTAGTCTTAGTCGTTGTTCCATCAAATTTAAAAGCCAAGTTTTTATCCTTAGCCTCATTTATTCCAACTACCCAGTCTGATTTATCGCCAAGAGTATTATTGACCCATTCAACAAGAGTCCCTTTGAAATCTTGTTCTGCAATATCTTCGTTAAGCAAATCAAGTCCACAATCCTCTGCGACTATCTCCTTTGAATACCTAGTTTCAACAGCCTCAGTAATCTCTAAAAGAACAGGCTTTTTCTTGTATCCTGTAGCTACGACCAGACAACCTGCTTCGATTAATTCAACATCCTTTTCAACAACCTTGTCAATACTGCAAGTAAGCATACAAGTTCCAGTTTCCAAGTTTTCGTTGAACTTATCATCTTGAAAATGTACGCCATCTGGATAATCATTACTAACTATTGTCAGTGTTTGTAAATTTCTATCTGTTACTATTAACATTTGAATACCTCTCTGTAACTTACATCACAATCAACATATGATCCAAATTCTCCCTCCGTAGTTATCGCTATTTCCTCTGTCCCTGGGTAAATGGGAGTCGGCTTTGAGCCAAATGCAATTGGCATCAAACATCTGTGTCCATTGTGATAACAAAAACCAGTGTTCATATCGATTCTCACAGTATCTCCATCATTGAAGTTAAACCTAGGAATGGCTACATTAATCATAGAAAACTCTTCTTTGCTTTTATTCTCAACATAAATATCTGCATCATATCCCGTAATAGTCATGTGCATTGGATTACAAGCTTGAATAAAGTCGTAGTTGTTCTTCTTAGTGCATAACACATACACATCACTAGCCACTACGTCATCAATCTCAGCATTCATTAACCTATAAGTGTAGCTTTTACCATTCAACTGATTATACATGTAGTATGTAACCATAGCACCTCTTTTAGTAATAGTTACAGCACCTGTCCAGTCAGCTTTGTTGTATCCAGTGTGAAGTTTACCATCACTACCACACAAGCACACCATTGCCATTCTTCCATCACCGTTTATAGTTTCAATCCTCATACCACCAATCATGTTTTGATCCTTATCAGTGATACCAAAAGTCAGAAAACCAAATTGCCCAGGGCTTGCTTTGTAATTGAATTTGAAAGTCATCTCCCAATCAGTCGCATTGTTAGTAACTTTTCTGTGAAGTGGAAGTGTCGAGAATGTCTTTAAACTTGAACTATTCCAAAAAGGATACACACCAGTCACGGTGCTTTGACTTTGACCTTGAATGTCTTCTTCAAGTAGCCAACCAAGGTAACCTTGTTTGTCAAGTAAGCGATATGCCTTCTTTGACTTTGACTTGTTCACAGCCTTTGTCTTATCAAATTTAAAAGACTTACCTTTTACCCAATTAGCAATCCTAACACCATTGTCCCAATACCTTGCGCTCTTTGACACAGTAACAGTCCCGTTAGAAGTCTTTGGACTTGATGTAGTAGTATTAGATACCTTCCCATCGAAATCGCTATCAGCTATAAGTTTCTTGCTATCTCCAAATTGGAAACTACCGTGCTTACTAGTCACGCCAATCATTGTAACCTTGCCATGACAAGTAAAATCAAAAATAGGATACGTCTTATCAGTACCCTTGTTTTCGCACATAATACTCTTAGCATTAGCTTGCGACAGTTCCACAGGCTCTCTCTTATGTCCACAAGCAGATGGAATGATAAAAGTTAACTCGCCTTTCCCATATCCTTTAGTGTAATTATTAGCCTTATATTCAGAAGATTTTATTTCTCCATCAACCTTTGCGTAGTAAATAATATCTGGATCATCATAAAAGTATAATTCCGATAATTCTTCAGTTCCTAAAAATTGAGCAAGAACTCTTCTAATTGTATTCAAGTTTTCTTGAACATAACTAAAAGTAATCTTGAATTTCGCTTCTTGTCTTCTGCTGCTAATAAAATCTGATCCATTGAACACAATATAAGGATTCAATTTGTTCTCAGTAGAAGATAGAACGGGGCGCTCTATATTTTCTACAATAATCAAATCCCTAAAATCAGTACCATTATAAAAAAACATTAATACACCCCTCTTCTTCTATTATTAATCTTTGTTTCTCTTTCCATGAACTCTCTATCATAGCGATAAGTTCCTCTTGATATTTCTCTACCATCTAATTCACTTACAACAGTAATTTCAATAGGTTTTTGGTTGTTATCATTATTTGTTAATCCCGTTAAATCATTGTAATTAGATCCAGTAGAATTAACCCTATAATCCTCTAGATTAAATCCTGATTGGATTTGTGGCGCCATTGAATTAACCAATGATTGAACACTAGAAAAACCATCATCTAATCCTTCATACAAACCACCCATTATTGCATTACCTGCAGGAATTAAAAGCTTTTTATCATAAGACAATGGCCCTTTATGATTTTGAATCCAAGTACCAATGCCACCAACAAATGATTTTACATGCTCAAATGCTGACTTCAATCCTCGCAAGAATCCATCAATAATAGCTTTACCAGCGCTAAACAAATCTACTTTTTTTACTGCTTGTATAATGCTACTTCCCAAATTATTCATAGCATTTTGAACATTTGAAAACATAGAAATTATACCTTTAACCAAAAATACAATGAGTTTAACGCCCATTGCCAATATATCTGGTAATTTCTCCAACAAAGTAGCCAAAAATAACGCTGCAATCTTTAGCACCGTAGCGCCAATCATAGGTAGTCTCTGTATAATTCCATTGACTAATTCCGTTAAAATCCTAATGCCAGATTGTAGTATTTGTGGCAGATTATTAGTTACGTAATTAATAAATTCAGTAATAATCTTCAATGCAGTTTCTCCAATTTGAGGAAGCACATTGATGATTCCATCAACTAATTTAAAAAACAAATTCTTTCCAGTTTCCCAAATGGCAGGAAGATTACTCAATACGAATTGAACAAATGAGTTCACCAAATTACCTGCTGCACTTAAAAGTTCTGGCAAAGCATTAATTATTCCAAGTATCAGATTACCTACAAGTTCACTACCTTGCTGTAAAATCCTTGGGAAATTCGATTTCAACCAGGTAAATATTTGGTCAATAGCAGGATTGAGAGCATTAATCAGTTTAGGTATTCCTTGAAGAATTACCAACCCAAGATTTCCCACAAGTCTTCCTACCATTGGAACCAAGTTTTTAAATAAGAAAGTACCTGTTGTTTGTACCAAGTTACTTAATGTAGCGTTGATATCTCCACCTGTAGTCAACGCTCCTTGAAAGTCCTTAAAGGCGGCTTTCATAGAATTAAAAGAGCCTTCTAAAGTTTCACTCGCTTCCTTTGCAGTAGTTCCAGTAATGTCTAGTTTGCCTTGTATAGCGTGAATTGCATTGTACACATCAGACAAGTTGTTTATGTCATATTTCACTCCAGTAAGCTTAGTTGCATCGGCAAGTAGACGTTGCATCTCCGACTTCGTTCCTCCGTAACCAAGTTTAAGGTTATCCAGCATTGTGTAATTATCCTTGGCAAATCCCTGATATGCATTCTGAATGCTTTCCATATCTGAACCAAACTTGTTCGCATTGTCACTCATATCTCGCATAGCCATGTCGGCTACATCTGCTGCTTTCGAAGTATTACCACCCAAAGATTGAAGCAAGCTAGCACTAAAACTAGTTACATTTTGCATGTATTCATTAGCAGATATACCAGACGTTTCAAAAGCTTTTGCAGCATATTGTTTTACCTTATCGGAACTATCTTTAAACAGTGTTTCCACTCCACCAAGAGATTGTTCAAGCTGACCACCTTGAAATATACTGTCTTTGATAAACTTTCCAATAGCAGCTGCGCCTATTACCTTTTTAGCCATGCCGACTAATGCTCCACCAAGCTTAGATCCACTTTGAGTACCTGCACTCATGGCTTCACCGCCAAGTTCATTAGATATCATTCCTGATATACCCCTAGCAGAAGGAATTATTTGAACATAAGCCTTTCCTAAATCAGTTGCCATTTGTCTCACCTGCCTTTAATATCTTTTCTCTCGCTTTTAAAAACTCCTCACCAGTGTAGTACGCTTTAACATCGTCATCCATTTTCTTAGCAAAAACAGAATCAAATATCGATTTTGGAGCATTAATTCCTTTTTGCGCATCCTTAGTCTTAGACCAAGTAATAAAAGCCAAGTAATCAGTCATAAGAGCAAAAAGTTTTGTTTTGAAATCTCCCTTTTCACCACCCATACACATCATTACTCGGCTATCTTCTCTAAGTCCTCTTGTTAGTACCGCAACGGTCGATAAAGGAATCTTCTTGTAATTGTAAATGTGATAGTATTCAGCCAAATCACAAATCAATTCATCTTCACATTTATTTACCACACTAGCGAGGAATATTAGTTTTTTATAGGTTTTACTTGTTCAAAAATAGAAGTCAATTCTTCCTCTACTCTTTTAACATTGACTAGTCCTTTTTTATCACGAAGAAAATCAAGCAAATTATTTTTTTGTTTTTCTCCTAAAAGCAACACCAAAATCTTTGGCATAACCATTGGATTAGATTCATTTTCTGCTATAAGTTCAAATAACTCATAGTTTTCTAATCTATCCTTATCAATCGCAAATCTGAAACCACTTTTAGTGATCCCTTTAATATAATTATTTTTATTAGTCATTCATGCCTCCTACACTTCTGATGGCTTAGAAATATATTCAATGTGGTTATATTGTTCCTTGCCCTCTGTGTAAGATAAAGCAGACACCGTAACTTCGTAACCTATAGCATCGTTGTTTACGTATTCAATATCTGATAAATTTGATAATTGTCCTTTAGGAATTACAATTCTTTTCAAATACCCACCATTCATAATCATATCCACCACAACAGCTCTAGGCTCCCTAAAATCTGCAGTTGATTTCACTTTGATTCCAGTTTCGACAGTACCTGTAACATTCTTATCACCATAGACAAACTTCAACACCTCTACATTTAAAGTTTCAAGTAGTTTAAATGTAAAATCATCTGTCTTTTCTGTAGAAATCTTTAATACAGTTTGACCGCCCCATTCTTTAATATCTTCACTATCTAAGTTGTCAGCATTAGTCATTCCATCTTCTGATACAAATCCAAGCTCCTTAAAAGCGACATTTAATTTAGTATTAGCATCGTTTGGAAGTTCAGTTCCAATCGGTGCCACCCAAATAGCCCCCTCAACTCTTGGTTTTGCAGCAGAAACATTACTAGAATTAGCCATACAATCCTCCTTTAATCTTTATAATAGATATCATACACAGCTTGATATCTGTGTTTTTTCTCTTGTACGTCAGTATAATCGTAATCACTATCAAGCCTTACACTTGATACATCTTTAAGCTCAATTGCAGATAACATCGCCTTTTTCAAATCATCATTCATAACAGCGCACTCATATTTGCTGTTAGCATAACTTTGAATAGCAAAGCTTGCATTGCTTATTCCATCACGAAAACCTCCGCCAAGTTTTTGAATTAAAAAAAACTGTGCCGGTTCATTTTCTTTATGCTCCAACAACACAGTTTTCTTCATTTTTTCTTCCAAATATTTTTTAATCGTTATTTCAATCATTTTAAAGCCTTTAACAAAGTATTATTCTTGATATTCTCTTGCCTTGCTTTAGAACTACTGGCATATACACTTACAAATGCTCTTGTTTTCTCATCTACAACATCGGATGCATATCCATCACCGCAACGGTTTTTGACAACCGCAGCTCTTTCTTCAAGAATATTTTTCATCTCATCAGAATGAAGTAATTGAGATACTCCTTTTTTATTTAATCTAAAACGAAACTTATTCAATGCGCTCCACCTTAACCTTTTTATTCCATTGAAGTGGAATCATATCCTCAATTCCCTGAGTAGGACTTCCAACAGTCTTGAATCTATCATCGAAAAACTCAACAATAGCATTTTCCCAATTGTGAGAATCCCCTTTTGGAATACCAAGAATATATGAAATTCGCCTACCAGTTAAATTCAATTCATTTACTAACTCATCACTATTTAATGGAGCCACAAGAACATTATCAACAACAGTCGCCTTTTCAGTTACAACATCTGCTCCAAAAGGATCAGTCCCAGTCTTCACCAGATTCACCAAAGTAACCGGTATTCCTTTCAGTTTCATAAAAATCAATCACCCCATATCTCTGACGTTTCAAACCTAACCTTTGAAGCTCGCTATTTTTTATGAAAATACCTCCACCAGGTGTAAGATAAGTACCACTGACAGTATATCCAAGTGCAGACTGAGAAAACTGACTCAAAGGTTCACCTTCAGTAGCAGTCATCATAGTCCTTGACACAATATCAGTAACAACTGATTTTAAAACGCTTAGATATACTTCATTTTCGGCTTTCTTATCCAAATCGATTTGCATTTTTTCTGCCTCTAATCTTAGCATATCACTCACCGTTTTTAAAAGAGCCTTGCACCTATCCATTTCTTCATCTTGCAGAGGTCTCCATAAAAGCGTTACATCTTCTACAGTTGCAAATTCTTTCATAATATTACCCTTGAAGTAATTTTAATAACTCATCTTTTGTCATCTTAGAGTCGTATTCAATCTTAAGTGCATCTAACTCCTGCATGATATCTTTTTTTGTAATCGTCGATTTATCATCTTGATTTTTTGTTTGGTCAGATTTCGTTTCAATCACTTCTTCATTCTGTTCTTCAGTGATTTCTTTTCCTTTTTCTACCCAAAATTCTCCCATAGCAACAGAAGAGGAGCTTAACACTCCTCCTGTTTTAGTATTAATTAATATCATTATTCAGCAGCCTCAATTCTAGAAAATGCAGAAGCGTCTAAGATTCCCCATCCTAAATAAGTTTCAGCTCTTAAATAAACTTGGTTATATCCTTTTAAGTCACGACCTGAGTTATCTGGATCACCATATTGAATAACTTCAAGTGGAATTTGTTTTGCATAACCCCATTTAAATGATCCAGCAAAGTCTCCTAGGATTGCAACATCTTTTGATGGTTTAGCATTAACAGTCTTATTAATGTCTATTTTTAACCCATTCAAGTTGCCAGGATTTGCTCCGAAACGCAATTCAGGATATTGTCTAACACCATTTACTTTTATTTTTGATAATGCAGTAGTTACTTGTGGTGCAACAATCATTGCTGACACATCAGCTTCACTACCTTGAACTAATCCAATAGCAGTTTCGATATTATCCTCAACATTCGCCTCATCATATACAACTTTTTGACTTACTGCTGCATCAAAGTGATTTGCCCCAATAACAGTAGAAGCTTGACCAGTTCTAGGATTAATACCGTGCATAGCCATTAAATCCAAGCCCTTAGCAAGTTTTTTCGCAAATCCATCATTAAAAGCTTTCAAAATATTAATTCTTTCTTCTTCTGATGCATACATGAACTCGTCTGTAATTCTAGCACCATATTCAACTTTAATTGGAACAATCTTTATTGAATCTAAAGATATACCACCGTGTGATTTCTTTCCATTTTCAGCTACAACGTCAATCTCATTATCCATAGTGAAGGTAAATTCTTTCAATCCATTAAATGGAATCGGAGTTTGACCTGAAACTTGTGCAATTGACGATTTTCCCTTAACCTTATTGATTAAATCTTTTACTAATTGTGGTTGGAATAATTCTCCTCTTTGTAATTCTGTTTTTCCCATTTTACTCTCCTTGTAAATCTAAATTTCTAACTAAATTCCTGTAAGCTGAATCCTCATCATCGATTATAGGTTCCACACTTGCAAGTGGCGCTACAGGTTCATTTCTTACTAGCATATTTGATAAATTTTTTGCATCTTCCATCAAATCCTCTTCTGTATCTCCTACAAGTCTACCGGCCAACTCGTATGGAATGCCATTTTTTAAGGCTATGTCCGTTTTTAAATTCTTTAGTTCGTAAGAATTAATCTTTCCTTGTAATTCTTCAATCCTTGAGTTGAACTCATCAGAATTTAGTTTGTTTTTTTCTAATACAGACTTAGTATCTGATAACTCATGCTTTAGTGACTCATTTTCTTTTTTTAAATCATCATAGTCACTATAATCTTTCAAAATGCTTTCTTTTTGTCTGTTGAGTCTTTCTGCAATTGCAGAATTAAACTCTTCTTGAGTTGTAATAGGTTTAAATTCTCCCATTATCCAATTCTCCTTTCTCGATTTAGCCTCTCTTACGAGGAAATTTGTATTAAAAAATAGCCTACAATAGTAGACTACTAACACCAAACTTTCTGTTTTTTCTTTTCTGTTTTTTCACTACATATCCAATGTGCTAAAATACACGCATCCATTAAGGAAATATCATTTTCTTCAAACTGCGACTTATACCCAAACCCGCCATGACTACCAATATTTCTCTTCAAACAATTAGTCACAACATCAGTTAAACTAGCTTGATCCTTGTGCAATATTGTTTTTGTAAATATTGCTTGCTCCCATTTTGAGTTTGCAACAATAATCTCTGAAACCGTAGGCAAAATAGGTTTAATAAGCTTGAAACTATCCATTTCCTTTTTCAAAATCTCTTGTCCACTAGCACCATCTATGACTACATTTTCATAATCAATTTGTCTTAAAAAATTAATAATCCAACCATTGCCAATACGAATGCTCCTACAATCAATAGCTTCAACGAAGATTTTACCCGACAATGTCTTTATAGCAATAGCCATAGCTACATTTTTGCCATCATTACCATACTTAATCCCGACATTAATCTTACCAGTAAGAGCAGGTAAACTTGGAGCCATAACAGAATCCCAGTCTTTTTGAGTAATTGCTGATTTTTGGTTATATCTAATCCATAAACCTAAACGTTGAATATTAAAATCTAAATCATCCGTACCAATTTCATCCTCAATACTTCTTTCAGTAAATATCGTACCAAGAGATGGATTTGTCTTATACCAAAGCTCTACGTCGTTAACATCTGATTCTTCATCAATTCCCCACTCGGCCCAGCCTGTGTTTTTACTACCACCATCGATAGCATTGTTTCTCATATTTAAAAAAACAGTACCTGCTGACACTGTGGTTGGTGGTGTTCCTATGAATACCGTCTGTGGATTTTTACTAGAAGTAACCACGTATTTAAGAGCAGATTGTTGGTCATCGGTGTATTCTTGAGCCTCATCAATAACAAGTAGATCATATCCTTCACCAAGGCCACCTGTTGATGTTCTTGTTCTAAACTTTAAAACACCACCATCAATGAATCTTATCTCTTCATTTCCTTTAGCTTTTAAAGTTGTAAAATTTTCGTCGTTGACATAACCCATAGACTCCAGCACTTTAATAATTCTCTCCCAAGCGGTATGCGATGTATTAGTTCTGTGTGCTGTGTGGAGCATTTCCTCACCTTTTAAGAGACCATATAACTCACGAATAAGAACAACCTCATTTTTACCATTACGACGTGGAAGAGAAAAACCAAATTTTGTATGAGTCCATAAGCCATCATCATTAATAGCCAATATATGATTAATTAAGTTTTTCTGCCATTGCTGAGCCTTTCTCCCAGATTTTTCGTACCATTCGATGGCACAATCTCCGTATGTTTTTTCGTAGGGCAATAAAACAGCTGTAGTTGGTTTTTGATTACCAAATCTTGTCATTACCCCTCCTAAAATTTTGCACTAAATACAGTTTATTGACTTTATATAAATACTAGTTTAATTAAACTTGATATTGTGTCTACATTCTTTAATAAAAATTCTTTAACTTCCTTCATTTTGCTGTTTTCAGTTAGAAATTGCATACCCTTAAAAGTAATCCTCATCTGCGATAAATCATTACAAATTAAAGGCTCAATACCCCAAGCATGAACAAAAATTAATCCTTCAATAAAACCTTCATTTTGCATCATCTCAAGTAAATCATTAAGATAATTTTCATCTATACTACCAACAGCCGTTTTGAATTCATTGATATCAAATACAGTTTTTCTTTTTAAAACCGCATACAAATATGTCAGAATTTTAAAAACAATAACATTATAATCATCCTTTGCCAAAATACATCCACCTCCTAAATTTTTGCACTAAAAAAGCACCTCTAACCTCTTACAGTTGTAATTAGTTAGTGTGCTTAGTCTAATATTTCTATTGATTTGATATCTGACTCATAAAAACCAAAGTACTCTCCGCTTTTTGTTTTTATATCTAAAATATCTTCCTCTGATTCATTGGTTTCGGCATCCATATAATATGCCATTCCAATAAACTCATCATTTTCCGAATCTATGAGCTTAACATATTTATTGTTATATCTTAATAATTTCATTTTTTCTCCTTTTGATGATACGTAGGAATTAAATGGGCCCCAGATTTTGAATAATGTATAGTCATTCCATTAACTATATTTCCCGTGTACGCATCAATTCCCACATTCATCGATTCTTCAAAATTTACTATCTCATAATTTTGAGGATTTCTTTTGATATTTCTAAACCTTCCTGTCATCTTATAATCATTATACAACTTTTCTACATCTATGTCATCATAAAAATAACTTTTATTCTCTCCGGCAGTTGATTGCATATGCCTTTTCTGTTTATCAAAATTAACCTTATCTTTCCATATCCCTTTATTGAAATTATTTTGAATAAACACGTGATCCTTTAATTTCTCATATTCTTCAATATTCTCATATTTCAGTTTTTGAAAGGCACTTAAAGATTTGGGCATTTTATCTTTTCCTAACACAGAAATATATTGTTTATACTGCAATGAATCCTCATGCCTGTTTAATGCTCTGATATCCTGTAATTCTTGCGCTTTTTGAATTCTTTCATTACTAAAATTAGAATTGCGCTTTCTTTTAGTACGCACGTTTTGTCTACTATTTTTATCGGGAACATACTCCACAGTGCATCTACAATGCCTATGACGTCTGAACACATCATTTCCAGTATTGCTAACATCATAGTATTCATGTGATCCAACTAGCTTTTTACACCAATCGCAGCAGCTTCCGTGTTCTTTTCTTACAATCTTTGGAGATAGGCCTAAATTACTATGAAATTCTGAATTAGTTTTAACTGTATCATCAACAACAGCTTGAGTGAAATTTGTTATAGGTTCTTTTAACACCCATTTTGTTTTGTCAAATTTATCCTCGCTAACTCTGTTTATAATACCGTCAATTCTGTCTTGATTAATCTCTGGTTTTAAACCCTTAATATTTAAGCCAGCTTGCCTGTTTAAACTCGTTTGAGTGTCTGAGGCATATGTTGATACCAATTCATAGTTTTTTCTCAATGTAGTCTCTATTATTCGCTTGGCAATATTATAATACATAGTCTCATTAGGAAGTATTCCTTCTGATATATTTTCTAAATAGCATTCAGATAAAATATCTCCCAATCTCATTGCGTATTCATTAGAGCTCATATGATTACTTTTGTGTTCGAATAGTACAGATCCCAACTGCTTTATTTTTTCATCTTTTTTGAATTTATTCTGAAATGATTTTTCAATCAAATCTAACAAATCAGGGACTATATCCTTATCCATTATCTTTTCCCTCTAAGCCTGTAAGTTTTCTAACAGTCTCGCTATCTGCAAATCCTGGAATAGCTTGGTTTAATTTAATCAATCCGTCACCGACCAAATTCAAAGTAGATGCATCGGATTCAAATACTGGATCCCATTTTACTGTAGCTTTGTAGAATTGACTTCTATCATAATCGAATTCATCTCTCATACTACTAGCAACATATCCAACATTTAAAAAACCACTACTGAAACATCGCTGAGCTTTTTTACCCATAACTCTTAAAGTCTCATGACTTGCTTTAATAGCATCGCTAGAGCTTGGATTATCAGAAACAAATCCCAAATCGTCCAAAGTCAAACCAGACTCCCCAGCAAAACCTGCTGCAGCAGTTCTTAACTGTTCAGTAAATGGACTCATACTTGGTGTTGTGAATTGACCAACAACCGGCTTATCGCCATCACTGTCCTTATCAATTCTTAACATACTAGATATAGTCGCTTTCCAGTTATCCCATTGTTCAGCTTCTGAACTCATTCCTAAAATGTATTTTTGTGGGAATGAATAGAATTCAGCAGTTATATCTGATCTCACAAGAGTTCTTTTAGCATAAGTTTGATGATACTCACAAGCTTTTGTTATTCTACTTCTTCCGAAAGGTCTCACCGCATCAGGTCTATGAATAATAGGCACAAGACTTGCATAAGAACAACTATGCTTAAATATATTTTTTTGTTTGTTTTTAATAACAGTTGTTTTATATGGCTCAAAATAAGCCTCAGTAATTGCGTGACCTTCTTTATCTTTCTGTAAAATAGCGTAGCCTTCTTTTAGCAAACCTGTTACGGGATCAATAATACCTGTCGCATTCGCAGCATCTATAACCTGCAATCTAATATCACCAACATCGTCTTTTGATACATAGACAAAAGAACATGAAGCGATCAAAGCATTAAGAATAGCACTATCGAAGAACACATCGGGATTATTCATGTTAAAAATACTATTCATATCGAATGGATCATTGTCGAAGCCTTTAAACACAAGTCTATCAGCTAGACAATCAACAGCTTTTGAACACCACCCTAATACGGCTTTGTATTGTCTTTTTAAATCATTACTTATCATAATCCCTCTATCATAGTCTTCTTTTTTCATATCATACCTAAGATATCTCTCAACAACTCTCGGTTGGTATAGTTTTAATTTTTTACGTAGATAATCAATTCCCGATTGAGTGTCTTCGTATTTCTTAACAATATCTTTGTTAATTTCATAATTTTGAGAAACTAATTGTTCCATTTATATCACTTCCTTTCAATTCCAAAAATACCTCGTGTGAAAATATGTACAGTAACGGGGATGAAGTCCGCTTGAGACCCTGGAGGGGGAGGTATCCCCCCATCATCTGGATTTGTATTTAGTCCAATCCATCGATTGAGGCAAATTCCTATTTCCTAGTACTTGTTGCTCTTTTATTGTTTTTTCTTTGAATAATTTATCTGACTTCTGTCTATTGCAAGTCCAATGCGCTAATTGCAAGTTACTTATATCGCTTGGATGTCCGCCTTTACTCACTGGTATTATGTGGTCTATACAAGGCGCCAAGGGATTAGGCGCTTTCAAACTCTTATCAACAGGCTTGCCACATATGCCGCATGTATTCTGAGTCTTCAGTATTCTTTGTTTATTTCTTTCAAAGTTAGCCCTATGGGGGCCTTTTCTATCGGGGCGGGTATTCATAAAATCAACTCCTTTTGTACCAAAAAAGCCGATACTTGATGTATCGACTTCCAGGTTAAATAATTTATAGAAAGGAGGTGAAATTAACAATTGTAGTTATATTTGAATCTTCTTTCACCAATACTATTGTAGCACGGCAAAATCGCCCTAATCGCCCAATTTTTTATTTAAATATTTATCGTGAATCTTTCTTGAATAACTTTCATGACAACTCCCAAGTTGCATACTAATATATCCCCAACTTTTACAATCGAAGTATCTCATTTCGAATATCATCCTAACTTGTGAATCATCAATATTATCAATAAACTTCTCAATCTCGCATTTTAAAGTATATGCTTCGGATTCCCTACTTCTAAGCCTCTTTAGTTCTCTGCTAGGAATTATAGGTATTCCTGAAATACTAAAACTTCTTTCAGAATATGGATATTTACAACTAGATCCAGTTACAGAATCCTTTACAATGCTCTTATGCTCAAGTCTTTTAATTTTCTCTGTTAAGTATTTAATCTCTTTTTTTAAAGAATTGTACTGATTTAAAGTTTGTCTATCCAATTCCTATCACCTCAAAACTTAATATAGTCGTCTACATTTAATCCAGTTTCTTCTTTAATCGCTGCAATCATATCATCAAAACAGACATATTTGTTTTCAAGACAATCTATTTGTTCAGCAAACTCATACAAGAATTTTTCAAGTCTTTTCTTTCCAAATCCCCACTTATCGTGTAGCACAATAAGTGGCACATACGCTATAACTCTCAACGCTTTATCCGTTACATCGTCTCTTATTTCTTCTCTGAATTTGTCTATTCCTTTGTTTATTTCAGCGTGTAGTTGTTCTTGTGTGAATGTATATGTTGCAACCTTTTTCTTAATTCCTGCTTTACGTCTCTGTTTACGATTCATTACAAATCTTCCTCTTTTACAAACAAACCATTCACGGTCTTTCCTTTTCTCTTTGAAATCTTCTCATAAGCCATATCCAAACACTCTACGCAGTCAATACCAAGCTGATTACACAAAATAATTAATGTAACAAAAATATCACCCATTTCATCTTCCATGTATTCTTTATTTAATGATTTTAAAGTTTCAGCACCATCAAAGTAAACATCCATCTCACTCTTAAACTCAAAAACTTCTTCCATAAATTTCATAAATTGTTTATCGGCGTTTAATACCTGTAATAAGTCTTTATCATTTGCCCATTCTTCTACTTTTGTTTTTAAATCTTCAAATGTTTTATCAGTCATTTTATATCTCCCCCTCTAGTAGTGATAAAAGTCTGCCTATATCCTCTGGTTTGTGTCCGTCATAAACAGGTGCCTTCTCTAATTCTTTAATATCAAATAAATCCCAGTGTTCTAAATTGTAGTGATAGCTGTATTGTCCTTTTGGTGTATTGATCCCAACTATAAAAGAATCGTCAAACATTGTTCCGTCATGGTGTTGTTTTGATTTCCAACTTAAATTTGGATAATTTTTAAGAACCATGTAAGTTAGTATCATTCTGTGGTAGTATAAATCTCCAAATGTATGCCACTTATCTGATATGTCTTTAGTTGAAAATCCTTGGTCTTTTCCTTGTAGGATTAATTCGTTTATTTTTCTTGTGAAGTCTTCTTGTGTTTCAAAATTCATTATTTTAAACCTCTTAATTCTCTAATAATTTCTTCTAATTCATCAAAATTTTCATAAACATCATAAAGATAATTATTATAATAATTTTTTGCTTCTTCTAGGGCTTTTATAGTAATTTCTAGCTGTTCCTCATCGCATCTTAGGTTATAGTAAATTTTTTTACTATTCATTTCAAATCAGCCTCTCCTTTAACTTTTCTAATTCTCGCCTTAAGTGACTCAAGCACATAATTCTGCGAATCTTCTTTTCTCCTCAAAGCTTCCATGACATCTTCGTCACGTGTTCCCATGGTAACCAAGTGATGAACTATAACTGAATTCTTTTGTCCCTGACGGTGCAGTCTCTTATTTGCTTGAATGTATAATTCATAGTTCCAGTTAAGCCCAAACCAAATTACATGGTGGCCTCCTTGTTGCAAGTTAAGCCCATAAGCTGAACTTGCAGGATGCGTAAGTAGAACATTAATCTTTCCGTCGTTCCAGTCCTTCTGATCGTGTGGACCTTCAAGCTTTCTAAAACTTAATTTTGTTTTACCTAAAACCTTTATAAGCCTATCAAGGTCATGCTTAAAATTATAAAAGACTAAAACATTCTGCCCTTGAAGTTGCTCAAGAGTCTCCATAAAAGCCTCTATTTTACAATCGTGTATTTCATGATAATTTTTGTCTTCATCATAAACTGCACCATTTGCAAGTTGTAAAAGCTTCGTAGATAATGCCGCTGCACTTGTCGCATCAATTTCTTCAGCATTTTCAAGCTCTAAAACCGCATCTCTTTCCATAGTTGTATAAGCTTTTTGTGCCTTAGAATCTAGTTTTACTGGTATTATATTTTCCACACATTTAGGAAGTTCCAGGTAGTCCTCTGCTTTCATAGAAACACAAATATCACTAATCCTTTGTAGTATTTCTTCCTTTGCAAAATCCCTTGGCTTATAACTATACCCCATGTAATCACCTTCAAAGAACGACCCCCTATAACTATAAAAAGATTTTCCAAGTCTTTCTCCGCCGTCTAGTAAGTAAACTTGGCTCCATAAATCTAACAGGCTATTAGGGCTTGGAGTACCTGTGAGGCCTACCACCTTTTTTATACGTGGCTTGATTGCTGCCAGTGCTTTAAATCTTTTTGAACTGTGATTTTTAAAACTTGAAAACTCATCACAAATTACCAGGTCAAACGGCCAATCATTTTTATAATAATCTACCAACCAAACCACATTATCACGATTGATTATATAAATATCTGCAGGTGTATTTAACGCCTTTATTCTTTGTGTTTTGGTTCCAAGAACCGTGGAATATCTAAGAATTTTAAATTCTTCCCACTTTTCGATTTCATTTTGCCAAGTTGCCTCTGAAACTTTCTTAGGTGCTATAACTAAAACCTTATTAACTTCAAAACGGTTATACATCAAATCCTTTACTGCAGTTAAAGATATTAAAGTCTTACCAAGTCCCATATCTAAAAACAATCCTACAGAATCACTTTCTACAATCTTTCCCGCACAAAACCTCTGATATCCGTGTAATTTTAAACTCATTTGCACCTCTCAGACTTTAAAACATTCATAAACTTCTCCACATCTTCAAATCCATAAAGCACCCAAGCCCTCTGGCCAAGATTGTTTAGTTTTTTTATCTGTCTTTTTTGAAGTGGTGAAACTACTCCTCTATCAGTCTTAAGTTCTACAAAATGTATCACTCCTGGTAGAACAACTATCCTATCAGGCACACCTGAATTTCCCGGACTAACAAATTTATAGCATAGCCCACCAAGTTTTTTTATTTCAGAAACAAAATATTTTTCCAAATTTTTTTCTAACATTTTTCACACACCTTTTATATTTTAGCCATGACTACCAATATCCTATACGTATACGTATACGTATATAGGTAACCCTAAAATATAGACCATATAGATTTTATAGCCCACATTATTGGTCTATATTACTCTATTTAGCCTATATTTTTATACTCATAGGTAAAAGGGTATCAGTTGGTAGTCAACATGCTTTAACATTAGTATTTACAACGGTTCAAGTGACTACCAAGGTATTAAATATTGGTAGTCATGATTTTTGGGATGACTACCAATAATTTTTAAGTTGGTAGTCACGATTTTTATCTCTTTTCTCTCCTCAAATCTTCAATATTGTAAATTTTCTTTCTTCCAAAACCTTTTTGATTTCCATAAACCCCATATCTTTTTGGGTACTTATTTCTCTTCCATCCTTTTAATGCCGTCAAGATACCTACAATTTCATTGCTGTCTCTTCTCTTTAAATACTTCACATCTCCACCAAAGCACACCTGCCAAATCTCTGCCACGCATACCTTCTCACGCTCAATTAGGTTCTCTTCATCAGTCCCCACAAAACTATTATTGTAGAAGGCTCTTTGGTCTTGCACCGACATCTCATACCAGTTACTTGGCACCTTCCTGTCCAAGTACTCCATGATTGCCCCCTCTTTAGGATCTATATCACGATAATCTTCTTGCATCTTTTTAGCTAATTCTTCAGCATCTTCTGAAAGCATTAAAGATTCACCAAGCATGTAATACCAATGTGCCTCTGCCCATATTTGGTCTACTTCCTTATCCAAGTCTTTAAATACATCCTTTCTCTTTGGAATTTCTCCAACACGAACTGGCCAAAATCTTCTTGATCCAGTAGGATCCTTTAAAAAAGATTCAGAGTTTGTACTACCAAAAAACACACAGCGTCTTGGGTACTTTTGAACCCTTTTTCCATAAGCTTCCCTGTATATATCATGAGTCTTAGATAAAAACTGCTTTATAGTTTCATCTTCAGACTTTGTCATTGCCGACAGCTCCCCAACTTCAATTATTAAAGTTCCTTGAAGTAATTCCGCCGCTTCTTTTCCTTCAAATGTGTACATTGAGTCGTTAAACCAATCTCCACCAAGTTTTGATAGGAATGTACTTTTACCTATTCCCTGTGGTCCACTAAAAACAATCATATTATCAAACTTAACACCATTTGGAGATAATGCCCTTGCAATTGCAGCAACTAAAGCCTTTTTTATAATCTCCCTATTATACAAGTTGTCTTCAGCACCAAGATAATCAGTAAATAAGGTTTCAACTCTTTCTTCTCCATCCCATTTAAGGCTATCCAGGTATTCTTTAACTGCATTTCTCCTATTATTAAAAGCTACAACCTTTATAGCATTTTCAATCTTGTCTTTACCAGTAATTCCATATTCCTTTTCAAGTCGTAAGGCAAGCTGCGCGTCGTCAAAATCTCCCCATAGCCTTGGTTCTTTTCCATCTTCCCAAGGTAGAGGTAGGTCAACCATACCCCTATTTCCAAACTCATCAAAAAATATCTTATTCTTAAAATTAGGATCATTCTCTAAAATCAAGCATACATTTGAAATAGTCTTTTCACACTTACCTTGGTTATCGTAGGTTAGAATTTCTCTCCAGGAGTCGTCCGTATCTTCTTCCACGTCCCCTTGGCCAATGGCTTCAAAAAACGTCTTTGACTGTTCCTGTCTTTCCTTATTAAGAAGCGCAGTAACATTAACATCATTCCTTGCCAAGCCCTTCATGGCACTTGTTGATGGTAAAGTTGCAACTGGAGTTCCTTCTGCTGCCTCGTCATCAAGGTTTCCAAATTTATGGAGCCTTATAAGATCCCAAGCGTTAACAAGCTCTCCACCACATGGATCTGTAGCGTGATGGCTGTATAAGAACTTACCATTCTCGTATACAATTGCACCGCCCGTAGTACTACCGCCCATATAAGTGAACCTGTTGTCTTCTCCAGTACTGTCGTAGGCCTTTGGAATAAACTCATCCATGGCAGAATATATATCGTATGTCCTACAAAAAGCTCCAATAATTCCATTTTTAGTAGTAGGATCTTGCTGCCTAGTAATAAGCCTTCTATGAGAAACTTCACTTCCTGGCACCTGTGGCCATGATGAAATATCTTTCCAGTCCGCATACTTGTTTAGTATTCCATCTGCAGAAAGAAGTGGCTTATCTTCATACTTAAATACATACTCACTATCACAGCTACAACTTGGCCAGTACATTAACCTTGAAGCTTCAAAAGTCGTAGGGTCCGCCATTTCAATTCCAATAAGTTTTGCCATAAACCTTGCAATAGGTTCATACTCATCAGGGCTTACGGATCTATCAGTAGGTAGAATTATCCTAAGCCTTGGCTTATATGAAGCATGTTTTCTTGTAGAATAAATTACATAACTACATCCTAAAGTCATAACTCTTTTAATTACTTCGAGAGTTTGGCCAGAATTTATATTATCGAAATCTAATGTAATTAGATCCCTAAAATCTACTGCGTCACTCTTACGCCTAACACCTTTAAGAGCTCCACCAACAAACCCCCCCACGTCTTTGAGTTCGTCTTGTTTAGTCTTGGTCATCTTAAGATAAGCTTCAAGCGTTTCAGTTGACCTAATAGGCTTTCTTAACTTCTCCACAAAGTCACTAAAATTTAGTTCTTGTCTTTGCCAGTTGATTGACTTTCTACTTGCACCGACAGATATTACAATTTTTCTATCATTAATCATCTACATCAGTCCTTCATATAGAATTCACTTTCAAAGCCCGCACCCCTAAGGATAAGACCTGGTGCCCAATCAATTGGTTCAGCCATTACTGCATTAATCTCATCAACAGTAGTCTCTTTTCTTGCTTCCAGTACAACTTCATCATGGACGTGCATAACCACATAATCATCTGGATATCTTTCTTCAAGCTTTATAAGCAATTCCGCAAGACAGTCTCTGGCGATAGCCTGAACAACATTTTCCGTCAGCTTACCACCATAAGTTGATTCGTATTTAAACTTCCTATTAGTGCCAATCCCCATAAAATGAACTGCCATCTTGCCAAATTGATTTTCCTTTAGAGTAGGTTCTGGATAGTAAAGAGCTCTTCCAGACGGAAGTTTTATCTGTAAGAAACTATGGCCATAGATAATGTCCTTCACGCACTTAATCTCGAGACACTTTACCCTTTGAACTTCCATAGTATCAACTGCGGAAACACAGGCTTTTTCAAGTTCATACCATAGACTAACAATATTTTTATTTGCGGATCTCCACCTATCTTTTATATCTTCCATTTCTTCCATGGAGAGTCCCATCCTATCAGCACCCATGGCAACCAACGCACCAACACCGCCTTGATATCCTAAAGCCAATGTTGCGACTTTTCCCCTCTGTCTTAGCGTGTATTCAGGATTTCCCTTCACAATCTTTTCTGTAGGAACTCCAAACATTTGAGATGCAGTAGCTTCATAAATTTTTCCATGAGTAGCAAAAACTTCTTGAACCCACTTCTCTCCTGCAAGCCAAGCGATAACTCTCGCTTCAATTGCTGAGTAGTCAGAAACAATAAACTTCTTTCCTTCTTCAGGAATAAATGCAGTTCTTATAAGCTGACTTATGGTGTCTGTTGCATCTCCAAACAATAACTCTAGCATTTCCTTGTCTTCTTCTTTAGTTAGATCTCTTGCAAGCTTAAGATTTTTAATATAATTTCTTGGTAAGTTTTGAACCTGAACAAGCCTACCTGCCCAGCGACCAGTTCTATTTGCACCATAGACTTGAAGTATTCCTCTAACTCTGTGGTCAGCACAGGCACACTTTTTCATTGAGTCGTACTTTTTGACTGAAGTCTTCGATAACTCCTGCCTTAACTCTAAAAACTCTTTAACATCCCCGTTTAAGTCCTTTCTTTCAAGGAGTTCACTTACAGTAGCCTTTCTAACATTGTCAACTTCAGGATAGGACTGTTGTAGCCATGGTAGGATTTGAGCAACGGAGTTAGGATTAGCAAGTCCGGATATTTCCCTTGCCCTGTCTTCCTGTTCCATAGTTAATCTATCGTTTATGTGAATTGCCCCATCAACCAAATCAAAATCAACCAAAATTCCACGCTCATTCATGGCATCAGAAAGTGCCCAAATCCTATACTCCCTTTCAGGAACTTCAAAAGGTTCAAGTCTTTTGTAAATTTCCATTTCAGTAACTACGTCTTGCTTACAGTACTCTTTAAATAGTTCCCACTTCTCCAGGTCATGAGTAGGTAGGTTTCTTGTACGACCACCATTTGCCTTAGTAGGCTTACATGGCACACAAAAATATCTTATTAAAGCCTTACCAGTCCTTAATTTCTTTTGGTCCTCATCTAAATTTAAAGCCTCTCCTATTGCTTCAAGTCCTGCTGGATAGCCAAGATACATACCATGAAACATAGTACATTGCCAGGACATCCTATGCCCAACATCAAGTCCATAATTTTTTAAACAGTTATATTCAAAACTTGCATTATACGCATGCTTAATTACTGAGTCATCAGCAAGTGCCGACAACACAATAAGAGGAATTTCCTCTCCCTTGGCCAGATCCACAATCTGAACCTCTTCAAAATCAATAGAATATGCAAATAGTAAAACTTCAAAGCTGTCATCCTTAGAGTACTTGTATAACCCACTTGATGAAATATCAACATCACTGTAAGTTTCTATATCAATAGATAAATCTTTCATTATACACCTCTGTTAAAAAAGGGACGTTACCGTCCCCTTATTTGATTATTCTACTATTGGTAATCCAGTCAATGGATCTATCTCTCCTGTTTTAGCGAAAGGCAAGTCATCAGAAGAACCTTCCACTGTGCTAAATGCATCACTAGCATTAAATGAGAAACCTAATGCCTCATCATCTTTAACCTTTTGAATACCATTAAGACCAAAACCAATACCTTTACTTTGATTATTGTAAGCATAGATACTAATTGCCACATGTCCCCAACATCCACTATAAACATCAGTTTGGTTCATAATTGGCTGAACCCTTTGGTCTACAACTGATGGCGGGAATGTTTCATTGGCACTTGCAGTAAACACCCAGTGCCCTTTACACTCCGGTCCAAACTCAGCCCCAGTGCTTGTAGTTCCGTCTCCGTCATGTACAGGAATCTTAGGTTTTGCGATTCCTTTTAATACAGTATCTTTATTTGCTTGGTACTCTTCACCGATTGCCTTCATCAATGCATCATAACCTGCCTTGTCACTCTTTGGAAGTAAACATGTCACTGAATACTTCTTTGTTCCTTGAGGTGTCTCTCTTGGTTGAAATACACTCACATATGATAATCTCACTAAACTTGTTGTAAATTGTCTTGCCATAATAATCCTCCTAAATATTTTCTAAATTTTCAAAACCTAAATCCTTAACATAAGGATCTCTTTTATCACTTTCAGGAACAAGTGTTGGCTTGCCCTGTGGTTTTATAACTTCTGTTCCTAATACATTATCAAACTCCTTCTTACCAACTAACTTTTCAAGCTTCGATAAAGAAAGAGGTTTTCTTTCATAAAGTACAGCCTCATCATAGCCTGCACCTTCAAGCAAACTAATTGCCTTGTCAGTATCTTTAAATTTCCTTATAGACCTACCTTCAACAGCCTTGTACCCTGGTATCTCTTCACCCTTTAAAATACTTGCAAGAGCTTCTTCCTCTAAATCATTAATCCAGTCGATTAATCCGATAGACTCTTTTAAATACCTTGAAATATCTTCATTTGAGATAAGCTTTATATCACTATCCATAATAGGCTTTAATTTCTCAACTGACTTAAACATTTCCTTTGCCCTTTCAGGGCATCTACTCTTTGCCTTGCAAAACCTACAATGCTCTCCAAGAGAAAACTCCTCACAGCCGTTATATGCCTTTTTAGCAATTACTTTTACTCCCTCGCCCCATGCTAAGAGATCAGATAAAACCATAGAATACCTATCTGTATTATCAACTCTCGGCTGTACAATATGCATTGTGATTGTTTCAATACTATAAATGTCTCCATATGAGTTATACGCCCCTAAGGCATAAAGCATAAGTTGGCTATTACTCACTGGACTAACAGGAACGCCTTTACCATATTTAAGGTCAATAATATGCATATCCGTTCCAAAGATCAGAATGCAGTCACAAGTCCCAAAGCCATCTGGAACCCATTTTGAGAAATCAACTCTCTCCTCCACACTTACATATGGTAAATCTTCAAAAGATAACGCAAGCTCTCTCACGTAATAAAAATACTCATCCGTGTAGCTATCCATTTCTTTTGTGAATAACTCTTGAGCCTTTAACTGTTCAAGCTCTTTTTTATACTTATCCGCCCCAAACTCTTTAGTAAAGTACTTTTTTAACTTAAGCTCTCCAATGGCATGCGCCAAAGTTCCCTCCTGTGCATAAGGTGAGGATGTGTCTGGGAAACCTTCCTCAAGCATTACAGAACCCGGACAGTTGAGCCACCTGCTAGATCCAGATGCAGATAACTTTGCATGAACTTCAGGCACTATATAACACCTCCAGCCTCACGAATTCTTAAAGCAAAATCATTATATTTATTTTCAGGGATATCAGTTATCGCAGGAACACCAAAAGAATTTATAATATCCTTTAATTCATCCCTCTTACCTGCTCTTGCAAGTTCAGCCGCTGCTTTTTGCAATTGAGGAAAACTATATGCAACCTCACTCACAGGAACAGCAGTTTCTTTCTTTTCTTCTTTTTTCTCCGTTGAACTTTCTTCAACACGAACATCAGTGGCTTTCGGTACAATCTCAGACTTATCCACACAACCACAGCCTAGTCTATCAGCTAACTTTGTTAACACATCAAGTGTCTTATCATCAAATACAATTTTTAACTCCATAAAATCCTCCTTTGTGTTATAATCTAATTGAAGTTTATTATATAAGCGCTCATTATCTTTGCAGGATTGAGCGTTTATTTCTTTTTTTAATCCTTTCCAACATTTCTCATGCACATAAGAACTACTTCCGTCATTATGTGTAATTACATGACAGGGATTTCTAACATAAATAATTCCGCCACAAATAGAGCATTTGCAAATTCTTTCGCACTCAATTGCTGTCATTTTTAAAATCTCCCTTTTCCTTATATCTCCAGCAAGTGTTGTGAACGTAAGCACATCCACCACCTTTGAAACCAATCTTATATGTCAAATCATCACTTGATATGCTTCTTCCACAAATTACACATACAACATCTTTACTAGTCCTTTTTGGAGAATAATCTTTTTTCACCTAATACTCCTTCTCTAGTACAATTCCTGAACACTTCAGCCCTTAATAGAACACCATCATCACGTTTTTCCAACTTATTAAGTCGTTCACGCTTAATAGCTTCCATCATTCTGAGTCCGTGTTGCTCCTCTTTCCATGACCTATATCTAAAACCTTTATGACCGTGAGGGTCTCGTGCTTCCTGCCATTGTCTATACTTCATCTAGTTCAACCTTTAATCTGTTTATGGCCATGCCAGCATTTCCTGTATCGTACATATCCCAAATAACTCTTCTAATTTCATCACATACTTTTTGTGGATCATTATCGTAAAACTCGGACATACAACCCTCAGTAGCGACTATTTGTGCATTAACACTAAATATTTTCATCTAAAGCATCCTTCCTGTAATCACTAACAAATTCCACAAAATGAAAGTCGTTAGCACCCTGCAAACAATCTTTAAAGCAAACATAATTGTCAAAATATATTCATCAGATTTGCTTTTTTTAATTAAGCATTGTTTTGATTTTTTATTATCGTCTGCATTAACTTTTTTATTTTCTCTCTTAATATCCTTCCAAACTCTATCGTTGAAATCAGATTTTCTCTTTTCCATACTTACCTTTTAACACTCCTTCATAAAGATCCTTGGCCATAATATCTGCAACTCTCTCAATGTTTGCTTTTTGGGGCGTATCGCTTTTTACAACAGTAATCTTGAAACCATTGAACTCGAACTTACTACCTACTTCTATCATTGTCTTCTCCTCAGTTATAGCTTTTCTAAAATTCTTAAAATATTCTTACCAACAGCTACACACTCATCAAGATTATTTGAATTCTCAAACAACTCTGAATACTTAGCAAGCATCAATAAATACGTATCCCTTTTCTCATTATCATCAGTTACATACCTAAATCTTCTAAAATCCATCGCTATTACCTCCTGTGTTATTGGTTTTGTTTTTGTTGCTTTTTGTCAACATTTGGTTTAAAAAAAATACTCATATCATGCATTCCAAATATATTTGCTATCTTAGCAAATTCTTCAACCGAAATTTTAATATCCCCTGTTTCCTTTTTATTATAAGTTGACGCAGATATTCCTAATAAATTCGCCATGTCCTTTTGGGTATATGACCTCTTTATTCTTTGCAATTTTAATTCCATTAAATCAAATTCCATACTCTCACCCCTTTCTATTCATATAACTTCCACCAATCTATATCGAACACTTCCGCAATACTTTTTGCCACACTAACTGGAAGTTCGCCCTCTTCTAACTCATATTTACTAATCGTTCTTTGATTCTTTCCAATAAGTTTTCCCAAATCGGATTGACTCAATCCATTTTCTTTTCTTAATCTAATTAATAAATTCAACATATTGTGTATCTATCTCCTTTTTATGTGTGTTTACCACTGCATATGGTATAATAATAAGTAAAGGAGGTGAATAAATTATGAGCAAAATGTTAGCATATAATACTAATGCTGCGTTAAACTTAGCAAAGGACTTAGCTCCTATAGCTATTCAGAACGGACTTGCTAATGGTGCTACTTCAGAAGAAGAATATGCAAAGAAGGTAGCAACTTTTATTAAAGTTTTAGCTACAGAGTTAAGCACTGGAGATATAGAAGAAAACGGACAAAATGTTCATCTATATTAAATTTCAATATTTATATGAATCTGAGTACAATGGCCATTGTACTCTTTTTCAATAATCTCAACCAAGCTAAAACATGTTTTTAATCGTTCTAGATCGAATTGAGTTAGTTGCTCTTTTAGATCAAATTTGACAATAATTTCTTTATCCATACTCTACCCCTCTCTATTCATACAATTTCCACCAATCAACACCTATAGTTTTAGTAGTTTCAGCGACAATAGTATGATTAAAATCACCGTTATTAACTTACTAAGAGATACCAAGTTTGATATCTCATTTTTTATTTCTTTTAGAATAAAAGTACGCTCTTTTTCTTCACTCATATTTATTACCTCTATTCCCATCTACTAGCTACCTGTGCAATACTCAAAATCGCGCACACAATGCCAATAACACTGAACACATCTTCGTGTGTCACTACAGCCAGTAAAACCATCAAACAAGTTACAACCGACAATCCAAATTCTTTTACGTATCTTTTCATATATTTTAAAATATGATAAAATAGATATCACCGTAGAGGCCAGGGGTTATATAACCCCTAGTTCTTTAAGTAGGCTTATTATGCTAGTTATGGCGGTTACCAGTTGCATAATCAAGCCTACTTTTTTTATTTTCTTATCCTCTTTGGCTTTCTTCAACTCTCTTTTGAGACGTCTTATTTCAATATCCCTTTTATCAATTTTTCTCACCTCCTGTACTTGATGATTTAATTATATCAATTCCGTTTCCGTTTGTCAACACTTTTAAGAACTTTTTTTTATTTTTATTACATTTTGTTGCTTTATGGTAAATTTTAGGGTATAATTATGACTACAAAGGAGAATGTCATGAGAAATTCAAAAGAAATAATAGATATTATAAAAAATAAAAGAAAAGAATTAGGAATATCCCAAAGAGAATTAGCTAAGTTGACCGGTATAAATAATTCCACGATATCAAGGTATGAAAAATATCAAAGAGAATTTCCAGTTAATGACCTACCTATATTCTGCAAAGCTCTAAACCTAAAAATTAATGAAGTCTTAAATGTGGAGCCTCCTAAAAAAGAAGACATAGACATAACAAAAATACCAGGAATAATTCCTATAAAAAAGATAAAAAGGATACCGATACTAGGGGTAATACATTGCGGAGAACCCATATGGGCAGAAGAAAACTTCGAGGGCTACTTCTCCACAGACCCGGAGCTATTCATGGCCGATTTCTCCTTATACGCTACCGGCGACAGTATGATAGATGCAAACATCCATGAGGGGGATTTGGTGTTTTTCAGAAAGACCCCATCTCCAGAGACAGGAACAATAGTAGCAGTACTTATAGACGACGAAGCAGCACTAAAAAAGTACACCAAAACTGATTCAGCATTAATATTTAGTCCGTGTAATGACAAGTACAACCCCATAGTAATAACCGAAACCACAGATAAATCCGTTATGATACTTGGTGAAATGGTTGCCGTCTTAAGTAAAAGAAACAAATAGTTACCCAAATTGAGGTAATTAAATATATTGAAAGAAGGTGAAATGGTGAAAACCGCAATAGCTTATGCACGATTTTCAAGCACTAATCAAAGAGATGAATCAATCGATGCACAACTTAGAGCTATAAGGAAATTCTCAACAGAACAAGACATTCAGATAATAGATACATTCTGCGATCACGCCCTTAGTGGCAGGTCTGATGACAGACCACAATTTAAGAAAATGATTAAAAGAACAGATGTCGGCGATATTGACTACGTGATTGTACACAAACTCGATCGCTTTAGTCGTGACAGATACGACAGCGCCGTATATAAGCGTAAATTAAAATCAAATGGTACAAAACTACTCTCCGTAGTAGAAAACCTTACAGACAGCCCAGAATCGATTATAATGGAGTCCTTATTAGAGGGCATGGCAGAATATTACTCTGCAAACTTATCGCGTGAAGTAATCAAGGGAATGAAAGAAAATGCCTACCACTGTTGGTTCAATGGTGGCAGAATACCTCTAGGATATGACATAGTAGATAAAAAATATGTAATCAACGATATGGAAGCAAAAACCATCAGGCTAATATTTGATATGTTCACAAATGGAAGCTCGCAAAGAAAAATAATAGATACATTAAATGCAATTGGATGCAAAACAAAACTAGGAAAGAATTTCACAAGAACGTCTTTAAGCAAAATATTGAGAAATGATTTGTACAAAGGAGTATATACATTTAATATGAAGAAAGAAACAATAAAAAAAGAACACGGAGTTCCTAACATTATAACTGAAGAACAGTTCAAACTTGCGCAACAACTACTACAAGACAAAGAATTCAAATCTTCTAAAAAAGCAGACAGCCCTTACTTGCTAACAGGAATATTGTATCACTACAATGACAAAATGGTAGGAGTGTCTGGGAAAAGTAAAACTGGAAGAAAATACTACTATTATAAGTGTAAAAATTGTGGATTCACAATACCTAAACAGCAAATTGAAGAAGCAATAATAGAAATGCTAAAACAAGTATTAATCAATGAAGAAAACATAGATAAACTAGTAAAATCAAAATATGAAACACTCATCAACAAAGTCAATGTTGAAGAGATTAAAGCACTTGTACAAAAAGTAAACCAACTGGAAAAAGAAATAACGAATATAACGAATGCAATAGCACAAGGAGTGTTATCTGATACCCTAGTTAATAAACTAAACACATCAGAAAAAGACCTAGAAATCTATAAATCACAACTTGCAGAAAAACAAGCATCCACTAACGTACAACTAGAAGATATAAAAGCTCAAATCTTAGCACAAAAACAAAAAATGGACTACAGTCCTCATCAATTGAAGACTATAATCCATTCATTATTTGAGCGCATCGAATATCGTGACGATCACGAAGTATATGTTGAACTTCGAGATGTAGACGAGAGTTCGTATAACGCTGTATTTGGCGAAC
>QWCK01001860.1_pt1 | contig 37098 bp, 49 predicted proteins | sample 1972571 | NCBI WGS metagenome assembly QWCK01 (sample SAMN09866710, study PRJNA288562) | Human gut metagenome isolate term2_stool, whole genome shotgun sequencing... | isolation source: gut | host: Homo sapiens | place: USA: California | reverse complement strand
AATCGCAGGAAGCAAATGCGCACCGGTTCAACACTTTGTAAACGTTGTCGGCGCAGTATTTTTGGGACCGGTTTTAAATGTTATAGTTGCATTTATCGCATCTTTAATAAGAAATCTCGCAGGTCTCGGCAGCCCTCTCGCATTTCCGGGTTCAATGGTCGGCGCTCTACTTTCGGCGCTCGTGTTTAAATATTCTAAAAAGTTGTTACCGACTCTCGTTGGCGAAGTTTTTGGAACCGGAGTTTTGGGCGGAATGCTTTCTTATCCGATTGCAATTTGGTTTATGGGAAAAACCGCCGCACAAATCGGCGTTTTCACATTTGTAGTTCCGTTTTTGGTATCTACAATCGGCGGCTCAATCATCGCAGGTATCACATTGTTTGCGCTTAAAAACACCGGAGCCGTAAATTTTAATAATATTGATGACAAAAATTACAAACAAATTTAAATAGAGCCCCGCCACGGGGCTTTATACATATGGGGTGAGAAAATGAAAAAATATTTTATACATGCAATTACAAACTATGTTTCGATTTATAATGTCGCGGCAATCATAAAAGCGACGGGCGCATATCCGATTATGGCGGACGATTATAACGAAAGCGCGTCGATTACAAAAAATGCCGACGCTATTTATATAAATCTCGGCATGTTAAACGAGAACAAAAAAATTGCGATAAAAAATTCGATTCGGGCGGCAAATGAAAAGGGCATTCCGATTGTCGTGGACCCTGTCGGAATCGGCGCAAGCGAATATAGGCGCGAGTTCTTCTTTGAAATTTTAAATGAGATAAAGTCGGGAGCTATTAAAGCGAACTTGAGCGAAATCCTTTCCATATATAACGGCGAAAAAAGTCACGGCGTGGACAACGAGCACGAGATGAGTGAAGATGAAAAAATAGAAGTGCTTCAAAAACTCTCAAAGAAATATGGTATAATATTTGTAATGACGGGCGAGGCGAACATTGCGGCGGACGGGAACGAGTTTATAAAAGTTTCGGGTGGAAGCGAAATGTTAAAAAACATTGTCGGCTCGGGTTGTATGCTCGGCGGAATTATAGCTGCAAGTGTTTCAAAGGGGCTGAGTCTTAAAAATGTGAAAGCGGCTCTCGAGATTTCACGTGATGCGTCACTTTTGGCGGAGAAAAATAAAAAATGCGGACCGATGGAATTTTTAAATGAATATATAGATTCGGTCCATAAAAATAGGGAGGAATAAATTTGGATTTAAAATTGTATGGAATCACCGACCCGCGGTGGACAAAAAACGACGATGAGTTTTTCAACTCGATTAGAAAAGCTTTGGACGGCGGAGTCACAATCTTGCAGCTCAGGGAGAAGGACACGCCGTACGAAGAATTTCTCTTTAGAGCAAAGGAAGTCAAAAAAATATGCGACGAATACAAAGTACCGCTCATAATAAACGACAATGTAGAAATTATGGAAGCGGTTGACGCCGCAGGTGTTCACTTGGGAAGAAGCGATGCATCGATTAAAGAAGTGCGTATGAAATATCCGAAGAAAATTATCGGCGCAACGGTTAAAACGATTTTGCAGGCAATTCTTTCGAAAGCGGCGGGCGCGAGTTATTTCGGAGTGGGAGCTGTGAATCCGTCGTCGACAAAAAGCGACGCCGTGCCGATTGATGTGAAAAGACTCAACGAAATAGACGAAGCGGCGGGCGTTCCGATTGTTGCAATCGGCGGAATAAATCTCGAAAATATGGAGAATTTAAGCGGAGCAAGGATTGACGGAGTGGCTGTGAGCGAAGCGATTTTTGGAAGCAGTGACGTGGAAGAGAGCGCACGACTTTTGAAGGAAAAATTTTTGGAAATGACGAGGAAAAACCATGCATAAATCACTTACAATTGCGGGCTCCGATTCGTCGGGCGGCGCAGGAATACAAGCGGATTTAAAGACTATGACCGCACTCGGCGTTTACGGAATGAGCGCCATCACGGCTTTGACCGCTCAAAACACAACGGGCGTTCAATCGATTTTCGAAGTTACTTCGAAATTTTTGGAGGAAGAACTCGACTCGATTTTTACGGACATATTTCCGGACAGCGTAAAAATCGGAATGGTTTCGAATGCGGATTTGATTCGAGTGATTTCGAAAAAACTTAGAGAATACAACGCAAAAAACATCGTCGTGGACCCGGTCATGGTTTCGACAAGCGGCTCGAAGCTGATGGCGGACGGAGCGAAGGACACACTTCTTTCGGAGCTCTTTAAAGTCGCCGACATCATCACGCCGAACATTCCCGAAGCGGAAGCACTCACCGGACAAAGTATAAAATCAAAAGACGACATGGTCGAAGCGGCGAAAAAAATCGGAGAATTTTTCGAGGGCTACATTCTTTTGAAGGGCGGACACAGCACCGACGATGCGGACGATCTTCTCTACAAAAATTCGGAAAAAATCTGGATTAAGGGCGAGCGCATCGAAAATCCGAACACACATGGAACGGGTTGCACGCTTTCAAGTGCAATTGCATCATATCTCGCGATGGGGCACGACGTCCCCGAGTCCGTGTACCTTGCAAAAGAATTTATCACAGGTGCGATAGGTGCAAAGCTCGATTTGGGAAAGGGCAGAGGTCCCTTGAACCACATGTGGAAAATATATTCCGAAAATATGTAGAAGTTTTCGAGAGCAATCGAAAAAACATCGAAAAAATCGGAGAATACTCGAAAAATTTCGGGAAAACTCGGGAAAAGTACGAAAGATTTTCGGGAGCATTCTAAAAGCATTCTTGAAAAAATGAAAACAATTCGACAAGCACTCGAAAAATTTCGGTTAAAAATCGGGAATCGTTCGGGGGGAGCGTTCGGGAAAAATTCGGGAAACACTCAAAAAATCGAAAAGGATTTCGAGTTAAGTAGGCAAGGTTTGCACAACCCATTGTTATATAAACTAAAAAGATGAAGAAAATGTTAGTGTAATTAATTTTATAAGAAAACATTTTGTTTAGGAGGTTTATTTATGAAAAATCCCAAATTTTCAAAGTTAGTTATGTATATATTTTTGATTATAGGGTTTATTGTTATATGTATATCCGGTTCGGTTTATGGAGTTGACCCACCTCATTTTACCTTTTATATTGGATATTCTGTTATGTTTTTGAGTATTTTATATGGAGTCATTTTTGTCAGATGCCCAGCATGTGGTTGTATGTTACCTTTGAGGGGCTGTATAGGTGATTATTGTCATAAATGTGGCACAAAATTATGATTAATATTAGTTGGCAATTTTTTATTTTTTCATAACAAATTGCAAATATTATTGCGACACTTATAGACAGCTAAGTTCATGCATAAATATTTTAAAAGTAAAAATTTATTTTCATATTCTTAATTTATTTATAACAGGCAAACTTTTCACCCCTATTGAAGTAAATCTTTTGAAAGAAAATTTTAGTAAGATTTTTTTGAGAGTCGAACGAGCAGATGAAAAAACTCGAGCTGAAATATAGCTTCGAGAAAATAATAAACAAAGTGCCATAGAATATACACAAAAAAAGCATCACGGTCGATGCTTTTTTTTATGCGATAATATTTGTTTTTGAATTGTATGAATTTAAATTCGAAAAAATTACATATCATATAAAATGTCGCTCTTAATTTCTTCGAACTTTTTCTTTCCGTAGATTTTCTTAACGATTTCGAGAGCGAAGTCCGTTGCGATTGCAGGACCTCTTGCAGTTATGATGTTTTCGTCGACAACAACTCGGTCGGTTTGATACTTTGCCGAAGCCATTTCTTCTTCGAAGCCCGGATATGAAGTTGCGTTTTTACCGGAGAGTATTCCCGCTTTTTCGAGCACAATCGGACCTGCGCAAATCGCTGCAAGGAGTTTGTCGTCGTCATAGAGAATTTTAACGAGATTTATAACTTGTTCATTGTCCCTTAAATTCGTTGCACCAGGAAGCCCTCCCGGAATTATTGCTGCGGTTATAGTTTCAGCATCGAGCTCGTCGATGAGTGAATCCGCTTTGACAATCACGCCTTGTGCGCTTTTTACATTCAAATCTCCCGTCGTTGAAACCAAGATTGCAGATTTTTCTCCACCGGCTCTTCTTAAATAATCAATCGGCGTGAGCGCTTCGATAGTTTCAAAACCGTTCGCCAAAAATATACATACTCTTTCCATAATTTTCACCTCACTACAATTATACCCATTTTAATTTTCGGAGTGAACTTGTGTTTGAAATCACAAATTGAAATGAAATTAACGAAATATATGACAACCTTGTAACCTTTGTTGAAATTATTTTCAAATAAATGCAAAATGTAATCATTTTGTTAGAGTTGGTTGACATTCGGGGGTATATAATTATTAGGCAAGAGATGAGAGCGAAATGAGAGGTCGCTTTCATATGGATAATAAATATAAATTTTTTCGGGAGGTATATTATGTATAACAGAATGATTAGTGAAAGAAGAGTAATGTTTTCATCAAGAGAAGAACATAGAATTATGGACATCATCGAAGCAGGTCCTTTTGCAAAGCATGGTGCATATGATTTATCAACAGAAATCAACTATGTAAATCCTTGGGACGTTACAAAAAAAGACGAAGTTAAAACAATATAATTTAAAATTTTGCGATTAGTTGAAGGAGCCTTCGGGCTCTTTTTTCTTTTACGTAAATATATGTTATAATACATAGAGGTGATTTTGTGCGGGAATTTATTCCGAACATTATAAATTTGGGTCTTGCGTTTTTGTTTGTCGATTTGAAACAGCGGGGCGAGATTTCAACGGCGACGATGATAGGGCTTATAGTTTTGAGTTTCATTGTCGTGAACGGTTTATATTTTTATTTAAAGAAATATTTCGTTTCGAAAAGAGTGCGCGAGCTTAAAAAGTTCGGATATCTTTTGGATGAAAATCCGGAGGAGTATTTGAAGAAGGTTGACGAGAGTCTTTCGGGGGCGAAAGAATACGAGCTCGATTTTCTCACTCTTCACAAGGCGAATGTGCTCCACAAAATAAATAGAGACGACGAAGCGATTGAAACTCTTCAGTCGCACATGCCGCTTTTTCTTGATGACAACAACAAGGCGATTTATTTTAACAATCTTGTCGGGCTTTATTTAAAGCAAAATGATTTTAAAAATGCAAAAAAAATTTTTGAGTCGAACAGAGAACTTTTGGAAAAACTTGAAATAAATCCGAGTTTCGGCTTTTCGATTCTTGTAAACAAGGCGTCGATTTTACTTAATCACGGCGACAAAAAAAGCGCCGAAAAAGCGATAGAAGAAGCGAGAAAAATTGCTCCGAGCGAAAAAGCGCAAAGAGAAATTGATGAGATGAAGAAAAAGTTTTTATAAAAATATTTTTGGAGGGTCAATATGAAAAAATGTAGATTATTAATGGCGATTCTTATTACTATGTTATTTACAGTCACGGCAGAGGCAAAAGTTGCTGTGAAAAATGTAAATATCGGCGGCAGAAATGCAAATGTTGTCACTATTGATTTGGACAATGAGGTGAAACTCAGGGTCGCAAAGCCGAACAACAAGCAAGTGGGAACCATGAATTTCAAAACATTCATTAACAACTACGGCGCCAAGGCGGCGATTAACGGTAACTATTTCGAAGCTTACAAGGGCGGCAAATTTCCATACGGCCCCCAAATGAAAAACGGGCAAATGATAAATATGGAAGGGAAAAATGCGAATTTGATTGTGTTTGACGACAACAAGGCGAAAATTGTGAACGGCACTTTCAAATATTTGGGCTATCTCGACGGTAAGAAAAAGAATGAGTGGAACAACGACACAAACGACATGGACTTCAACGTTTTCAGCGTTTGGTATGCAAATGTCGCTCCAAACGACACGAGCGGAGTTTATATCTTCAATCAATTCAGAAATGTACCGACAAATTTAAACGGCGGTTTTGTGATAACCGTAAAGGACAACGTGGTTCAAAAAGTTGCGCCGGGAAACGGCAAAGCTGAAATTCCAAAGGACGGATATCTCATCTACTACGGCAAGGACGCTGCGGATGAAAACTATGTTAACGCGCGTTTTAAACCGGGAAGAAAAGTCGAACTTGAACTTATACTAACAAAGGACACGGCTGATGGAACGGTCGAAACAAAAACATTTAAATACGGAGAAGAAGAAATTCCTTTCTCGAAAGTGACGGATATTATGTCGGCGGCTCCGATGCTCATTGAAAACGGAAAATCCGTTTGGGAAAAATCGGTCAAAGGCATGGAAGCAAAGATGACACAAGGTGCGGGCGCAAGAAGCCTCATCGGAATCAACAAAAACAACCAACTTGTGCTTGTCACAACTTCGGGAACGATGGCACAATGCGCAAATATTATGGCGAGCCTCGGATGCACGGATGCGTTTAATCTTGACGGAGGTGCTTCGAGTGCGCTCTATGCGAACGGAAAATATTTGAGAAATGCGGGAAGACAATTGAACACAGTTTTGTTGATACAACAAAAATAAAAAGAAGTGGTTTTGTAACCACTTTTTTTATTGTATAAAAAACATGGGTGTGGTAAAATTATATGAGAGGTGATATGCATGGAGATTGGATTTTCTAACGAAAAATACATCAATGAACAAACGGATTTTATTTTGAAGAGAGTTTCGAAATTTCAAAAGCTTTATTTGGAATTCGGCGGAAAACTTTTCGGCGACAAACATGCGGCGAGGGTTCTTCCGGGTTACGATGAGGACATAAAGACGAGATTGCTCGAAAAAATGAAAGACGAAATGGAAGTTATTGTAACAATCCATGCGCAAGATATTATTTCGAACAAATTGAACAACAATACCGGTTTGACCTATGAAAAAGAGTGCATAAGACTCATCGAAAGGCTCAAAAAAAGAGGTATAAAAATAAATTCGGTGGTCATCAACAGATACAAAAAAGATGAAAACGTCGACAGATTTGCGGCACTTCTTAAAGGAAGCAATATGCCGGTCTATCTTCATGAAACAACCGAAGGTTTCCCGAACGATGTGGACAGAATTCTTTCGGAAGACGGATTCGGAAAGCATCCTTATGTTGAAACGACGAGAAAAATTATTGTCGTGACGGGACCGGGACCGGGAAGCGGAAAAATGACAACTTGTCTCAGCCAACTTTATCATGAATACAAGCGCGGCGTGAAGGCGGGATACGCGAAGTTTGAAACATTCCCTGTGTGGAATCTTCCTTTGAAGCACGAACTGAATCTTGCTTATGAAGCTGCGACTGCGGATTTGAGCGACGTCAACCAAATAGACCCGTTCCATTTGGAAAGCTACGGCGAAGTTTCGGTAAATTACAACAGAGACATCGAGGCTTTTCCGATTTTGAAAAAGATTTTGGACCGAATAATGGGCGAGGAATTTTATAAATCGCCGACAGATATGGGCGTGAACCGAATAAAATCGGGAATAATTGACGAAGAAGTCGTGAAAGAAGCGTCGAGACAGGAAATCGTTCGCAGATATTTAAAGGCACTTTTTGTCTTTAAAGTTACACATCAAAATGAGTCGGAAATGCAAAGGATAAAAAGGCTCATGGAAGAGTTGAACCTTAAAGTTGAGGACAGAAAATCGCTCGTAGTTGCGAGAGAAAAGAAGGAAAAACTCATGAGTGAATCGGACTTCAGCGGAAATGTTACAGCGATTGAAACGGAAGACGGCACGATCATCACGGGAAAAGACAGCGAACTTATGGACTCGGCTGCCGCTGCAGTTCTCAATGCATTGAAGCATATTTCAAATATTCCGGACGATCTTCATCTCATAGACAAGGCGATTTTGGAGCCGATAAAAGAAGTGAAGGGCATTATCGAAAAGGAGAACAGCCCGGTTCTCAATGTTGAAGAAGTTTTGATTTGCCTTGCAACGTCGAAAATGTTTAACCCGAGCGCAAGAATATGTATTGAAAATCTTGCGAAACTTCGCGGACTTCGCGGGCACTCGACCGGAATGCTAAACATCACGGACATCGACATCTTTAGAAAACTTGACATCGACCTCACAAGCGACTACAAAGACAGAGGCGAAATTATAAAACTATAAAGATTTGATTATTTATGAAAAATGCGGTACAATTTGTTGTATATTGTACCGCAGACCATTTTGGTTGATAGTAGGTGGAATTTTGAACGAAATTTCATTGTTTGTATGGAATATGCACAGATGATTTCAACCAATCGCAATTGCTCATTCTGAGCAATCGCTCTTGGGAAATCAGTTGCAGCTGACCTACTAAGATTCGCCGACAAGTCGGCTCATTAAGTTAGGTCATGCAGTTCCGACCGGACCTTCATTGTATGTGAAGTAAAAAAATAAAATTAAATTATGCAGATATGGCGAAATTGGCAGACGCGCACGGTTCAGGTCCGTGTGTCTCACGACATGCGAGTTCGAGTCTCGCTATCTGCACCAATACTGTATTTTACAAGCGTTGCAAGCATTTTGTTTGTTTAAAGTTTGTTTATACAATAAAAGCAGTCTATTTTATTAGGCTGCTTTTTATTTTATCATTCAGTTTATCTACACTGTCTTTTTTGGCTTGGTCGGTTATGTGGGAGTATATAAGTGTTGTACTTATGCTTTTATGACCTAGAAGTTTTTGAAGTACAAAAGGGTTGACATTTAGTTCCACCATGTTTGTAGCAAAGGTATGACGCAAACAGTGAAAGGTTGAATCAATGTTGTTTTCTTCGCATATTGTTTTATAACGTCTTTGTATTCTTTTTCTATCAAAAGGGATTTTTCCATCATCTGAAAAGATGTATCCGGTGCTCCTATATTTTTCAAGGATTTTCACAGTAACTTCCGGAAGTGGAACTTGACGAACGCTTGAGTCGGTTTTGGTATTTTTAATTGCGAACTCAGAGCCTTTAACTCTTCCGAACTGTTTTTCTATATTGACAACTCCGTCTTTTATATCTTCCCACTTGAGTCCACATAACTCACCTAGTCGGCATCCGAGTGACATGGTGAGAAAGATTCCGAGGTCAGCTTTGTTATCCAGGTTTAAGTTGTTGAAAATGATTTGTTGTTCACGTTCACTTAAAAAGCTTCTTGGTTTCTTTTTCGCCTTTGGAAGTGAAATATCTATACATGGATTTTTTTCAATTTCGCCTTCATCTGAAAGTCTACGAAATAAAGTTTTTAAAAAGGCAATTATTTCATGTGCAATTGGAATTGAACCGATTTCCACAAGAGTGTTTGCATAAAGTTGCATTTGGGTTTGTGTGATGTCTTTTACGAGCATATCTGCAATAGGTTGTGATTTTAAGTATTTTCTAATTCGGGATTCATATTTTTCGTAGGTTGTCGGCGAAACATTGTTTTTCTTATGCAACTCAAGATATTGATTTGCGTATTCAACTAGAGTGATATTTGAAGCTTTGGTAAAAGATTTGGTATTGACCGACTTTATCCAATCTTTGACTTCTTTAAGGTTATAAGAAGATTTGGTTTTACGAATTTGCTTGCCGTCACTATCATAACCAAGAGAGATGGTTGCGGTGTAATAAATTCCTTTTTCTCTTTTTTGCTTACTTATATATCCCAATCCTTGAGTTTTCATCTTTATTTCTCCTTTCTTTTATGTTATAATAATTATGGGTACAAAAATAACAGGTACCTCACTTTTTAAGGGAATTCCGTGCATTTGGTCGTGTTGGAATTCTCTTTTTTTTTATGCTCTTACAGCTTGAAACATTATAGATATAGGTAAAATCATACTCATGACTCCGGTTAGAGTTGCGACTGTTGTGCCGTAGTTGAATTTGTAGACTGTATAAAAAAGTCCTAGAGTCAGCATTATAGCAGACGCTATAATTGTTTTAGTTAAAAAAGATTTTGGTCGATTTTCAAAGTATTCTTTACCTTTTACGATTACTATAGCCGAAAACACGATGAGTGCTGCAAGTGGACCGTAGACGACTATCAAACTTGCTACAAACAAATAGGATAGTATGAACCACAGTATATATAAAACTAGCAAACTTAAAATTATCATATGTTTCTCCTTTCTTGATTTTTAAATTCAAGTAATCCTAATTGATGCATAATACTATAATCCCTTTGTATATGCATCATTCTTACTTCAACCATTTTCCTACTTACGTTAAATTCTTTAGACAGATTATCGACACTTTTATCGTCAATTTTAAGTATATGTGGGATCGGCATCAATATATTCTCTGCAAACGTATTTGCCTGAAATTCTACATAATTTTTAACCTTTGGGTTAAGAGTTAAAAGATTTCCGCCTAAAATTTTATGATGGTCTAAAATTATATGTCCGATTTCATGAGCCATTGTGAACCTGGAGCGTTGATATGTTCTATCATCAGAATCTCTCATAAATATATTATATTTTCCATCTTTATATACTGTAAATCCATCTTTAGAAACATTTTTTAATTCATTTTTATAAGGAATTACAATCCAATCCGTCTTATAGATATAGTATTCAACCGGAATCACGTGTGGATAGGTATCACTTATAAGTGGCTTAAGTTCTTTATAAAAATTGTTAATTTTGTCATACAAATATTGTGTCGAGTTCCAATTCAACTTATTCACCCCTGAAATGTTTAATCGTATTGATTATAAAATTTTTATCTTCATCGGTTAATTCAAAAATATAACGTGCAAGATTTAAAATTTCTTCATCATTCGAGCTATCATTATGATTTTCAAGCAAATCATTTCTACTTATGTTTAAAAAATCGCATATTTTATCTATTTTATCAAGCCTTGGAGTACTTACACCATTAACATAACTGGAAATAGTTGTCTTTGCAACTCCAATCGATTTTGCCAGATCGGATTGCGTCTTTTGTCTTAAATTTAAATAGTAAATTAAATTATTTTTAAAATTACTTTTAATGTCAGACATACAACATACTCCTATCTAAATTACTTACTTCTAAAATGCTTAATCATATTTATGATTAATTCTCTTTCTTCATCAGATAAATCATTGATATCACGTGCAAGAAGCATGAGTTCTTTATCTTCACTGATATCATCTTCATCAGATTCAAGTAAATCGGTTCTTTTGATTTTAAAGAATTCGCAAATTTTATCTATTTTATTCATTCTTGGCATATTTAAACCTTGAACATAGTTACTTACAGCAGAAACACCGACTCCAATATACTTTGCAAGCTCTTCTTGAGTCGTGTTTGTTTCATTCAAGTATTTGATTAAATTTTTTCTAAAGTTATTTTCAATATCAGGCACTTTTATCCCTCCTAACTTTAATTTTATTATATCACTTAAACTGTAGAAATACAAGCTTTTTTACAGTTAAATTGAAATATTTTTAAGATTTTAAATATTTTTTTCAAAAGCCTATTGACATTACAGTTAAACTGTGATATTATTGATTTAGTGAAAGGGGGAAACAGTATGGCGATTAGCTTAAAAGGGGCAAGAGTCGAAGCCGGAATGAGTTTAGAAGAAGTTAGCAAAAGCCTTAAAATAGCACCTTCAACAATATCGAATTGGGAGAATGGTGTGACGGATATTTCAGCGGTGAATTTATATAGACTTGCGGATCTTTATAAAGTGACAATAAATGATTTTTTATTGCCTAAAAATCACAGTTAGACTGTAATAATAAAATGAACTTCATTGAACTCCGAAAAAGTTTTCTGACATATAGAAAGGAGAAACAAATGACAATCAAAGAATTTAAAACGGAAGAATTAATCGATGAATTAATTAAAAGAGGTGCAGAACTTATTGAAAATAAATTATATCAAGACAGTAAGGTCTGCTTATGTAGGACCAAGTACTCTAAAGATGATGATTTAAAAGTACTTGGTAGGGTGTTGGTATTGGAAGATGTTGAGTAATATTTTCATATTTTTTCTATTTTTTATCTCATACTTGATAGTTTTTCATGATGTGGATTGGTTTGATGAGGATGAATAAAAAATTATTTTGTATGATTTATAAAAAAGTTTATAGCAAAACCAAAAAATAAAATCATACTTATAATATCCAACAACAATTCAAATTGATATACGCTTAAATTTATTGCAAGTGAAAAAACTAATGAAGCTGAAGATATTAATGACACAAAAGCATTAAATTCAAATTTTCTTATTCTATCAACTTCTTTGTCATGACTTAATCTTAGATAAAAGGCAACTATTGACAGACTTATAAGAAAGCTAATTGAAAAGATGTTAATAAATGTTCTTATTATATCACTCAATTTTATTAGTTGAAGTTGTGAAATAAAGCTATCTGGAGATGAATTTTTTGAAAAGTAAGCTCCAACACTTATAGTAATCAAAAGATAAAACAGCAATAAAAATATATATTTATATTTTTTCATAATCAGTATATACCTCCTTATATAAATTATACATATAAGGAGTGTAAAAGAAAAGGAGGCACATATGGAAAAGTTATTATTAAGTCCTGAAGAAACGGCGGAAAAGTTGGGACTAGGAATTAACAAAACAAGAGAGCTTATGCAGAAAGATAGCTTTCCGAAGGTGTACAACGGAACAAGGGCTATGGCGATTGCAAGCGAGCTTGCCGAGTGGGTTAAAGCACACAAAGGCGGACAGATTTAAGAGAGGGGAATAGAGATGAAAGAGAAATACACAAGAGAATTTTACGAGGAATTTGAAAACGATATTATCAGTATCACAAAAGGAAAAGTAAGGAACCTTTTAAAAGAGGCTCTCGATGATCCGGCTTTAGAGAAAGATCTTGAAAATGAGTTCGGTTTGCAGTTTTTTAAAAATAAACTTTTATTAAAAGCTGTTAATGCGGTTTTAATTTCATTTAGTCTTCGTGAAGAGTTCGACGTTGAGTTTATTGCACGTATGCCGACAGACATTTTGATAAGTTTTTTGACAGATTTTTTAAGAGATGTCAGTGATGAGATTTTGAGTGTTTGTGAGAGGAGATAGTTATGAAAGAGTTAAAAAGAGAACAGTTAATAGAGCTGGGATTTGAAGCAAATATTCTTGAGGGTGAGCTTTGTTGGGTTTTACCCCTTAACAAAGGCAAGGATAGATTTCATCATCAAGTGAGATGGTATGAAGATGAGCCTGAAGTTTTTTATATCGACTGTCTTAAGACGAGGGGATGGGAAACTATTGGTGAAGATGAATTTTTTATAGACACAAACGGATTTAGTTCAAATGCGGTCGCACATTATACAGAGATTTTAAAGAGGTTAAACAGATGGTAGAAAATTTTGAAGAGTTACAAGAAAAGGTGCTAGAGTGGGCGGACAGCCATGATTTGCTACATGAAGAGAATGCGAACAAGCAGTTTTTAAAATTTGTTGAGGAAGTGTTCGAGTTTAAGACAGAAATGGATATGTATATGAAATCTTCTAACCTGAATCTGAAGATGTTGTGGGGAGACACAGATATGAAGCTTGAAATGGGCGATGTATTTGTAACACTTATTATTCTTTGTAAACAACTAGAGATTGAGCCACAAAGGTGCTTGGAACTTGCATACGAGAAGATTAAGAATAGGCATGGGAAGACAATTGACGGTACTTTCGTGAAAGAGGAAGATTTGCCGGAAAAAGTTGAGTAAAGTTGAGTAGAGTTGAGTAAAGTTGAGTAAAAGGGAGAAAAAAGATGTTGACAAAAAATTTAATAAAAGAAATTGAGAAACTGGGATTTGCTGTAGAGAAAGGCGGCAATGGAAAATATTTGTGGATTAAAGATTCAAGAAAATTATTTGTGGCATTTGTAGACACCACAGAAATGTATGTGTTTGATACCGCATATAATGCCTTTGATGAGCTCCAAGAAAGCGATAAAAAGAATTTATTTAATTTACTTGTTAAGTATGCAAGTACACCATCTGATGAAAGAGAAGAGCCACAAAGATTTTATTTTAAATCTAAAATAAAAATGGATTGTGATTATTACTTTCTAAATTTTAATAAGAACGATGATTGTATTGAAAATAACGATATAGAAAGCACGGACGCATATCAAACATCATTCACGCAAAAAGAAATTGACAAGATTAAAACAAGATTTGGAGTCACGCTTAGTGATTATATACAGATACCTGTTGATGAATATTGTGAGGAAGATGAGGAGTAGATATGGATAGAAAAGCAATTACGATAAGTTTAGCAATTATCGCTGCGACTTTAGCATTTGTATTCGCACAAAGTGAGGCTATGATAGCAGTCACGTCAACAGTAATTTTTGCACTTATGGCTAAAGGATTTATCAGTATGTACAAGGAAGTTAGAGCGATTATAGATGCTGACAAGGTAGATACTAGGGAAGATATCAGAAAGGGGATTTTTAAGTAATGATTGACAGAGATTTTATTAAAAAGCTGAATGATTTAGGGGTTCTTGTCACTTATGAAGAAGAACAAATCGATATTAACTCAAACGGTGATATTGTTTTAAAAATTGCTTACAAGATTGGATACAGAAATCCCAACAGATTTTACGGAAAGGGGTTTTTCGATTTAGTCGATATTAATATTACCGACGGATATGCAAAAGCGTATATTTTGAAAGATATAACACAAATGCCTATTTCTAAGACAATGGAGATTTTAAAAATTGTAGACGAAAAGGTTGAAACGACAAACAAGGAAAGGAAGTTGGAAGATGATTAATACAATTCAAGTCAACAATGATTTATCAGAAATCAAAAAAATAAGAGAAATCAAGGAAGATTTAAAGAGACAAAAACAAGCTGAAGAAGAAAGAATCAAGTTCAATTATGAATCTCAAATCAAAGAGTTGGAAGAAAAAGAACAAGCAATTCTCAATATAATCACAAATGAGCTTGAGTTTGAAGACCAAACAAAAGTTGTTTGCTTAAATGGAACAATTTCAAAAAGAAAAGTTCCTGCAAAGTATGAATATTCGGACGACCTTTTAAAGGAATTAAAAGAGAAGAAATACAACCAATTTATAAGGGTTAAAGAAGAAGTTGACAAGGTTACACTCAAGTCTGAATTGATTGTGGATAAAGACGGCAAGTGTTTTACGGATGCCGGCGAAGAAATCGAGGGTGTGAAAGTTGTTGACGGTGGATACACTTGGACGGTGAAACTCAATGCTTAATATCACGAAAGCCACGGACATCAAGGAGTCAAAAAAAACATATCTCATATATGGTGCTCCAGGTGTGGGAAAGACTTCAACTTTGAAATATCTAAAGGGCAAAACTCTCATAATTGACGTTGATAAAACATCACATGTTTTAAAAGGCACTCCAAACATAGATATATATTCACTTGATACAACTAATGCTTGGAAAGATTGGGACAAGATTTTACTTGAAGTCGGCAAATTAGATTATGACAATATTGTTATTGATAATATTACTGAATTAGAAAGATCTTTTTTATCACAGCTAGGCTTTGAAGGTAGAAATGCCGGTGTGCCAAGTATAGCAAATTATCAGCAAGTTCAATATAAGGTGATTAGGTCGCTCAGATATTTAAAAAACCAAGGTAAAGACATAATTTTAACGGCTTGGGAGACATCAGATTCATTTACAGATGCAGATACAGGGGAAGAGTACACAATAATTTTGCCTGATATTCAAAACAAAATCAGAAATAATATCATGGGACTTTGTGATGTGGTCGCAAGGCTAACCATACAAAATAAAGAAGATAAACTTACAAGAGGTTTTTATCTATCTCCCACACGATCAATTTATGCAAAAAATCAGATTGACAGCAGAAAGGGGTGTTTACAAGATGAGTTATTCACTCCGACCGTATCAACAAAAGCTAATTGACGATGTTCGGAGCCTATACTCAACAGGAATTAAGCATGTTTTAGTTGTTAGTCCGTGCGGCAGCGGAAAATCGGTCGTTATTGCACAGATTTTAGATGATTTAAGAGCGAAAGGCAACCGAGCCCTGTTCCTAGTCCACCGAAAGGAATTAATCACTCAAATGGGTGGCCATGTGGGAAATAACGACAATGTAGATTTGATTACAGTACAGTCAATGGTTAGAAGATTAGAAAAGTATAATCCGAATCATTATCAATTAATTGTAACCGATGAAACGCATCACTCAATGGCGAAATCATACACGAAGATTTATAAACATTTTGACAGTTCATATAGATTAGGTTTCACAGCTACACCGGAAAGGCAAGACGGCGAAGGGCTCGGAAATATTTATGAGAAAATTGCCGAAGGTCCCACAGTTAAGTGGTTAGTGAATAATCACTATTTGGCTCCATATAAGTATTATGCTCCGACACTTATGGATATATCCAAGCTCAAGAAACAACACGGAGAGTACTCAAATCAATCGATTGACGAGCAGATGACAGGGCGAATTTTCGGAGACGTGATTAACAATTATAAGAAAATTGCAATGGGAAAAAAGACAATTATCTATTGCAATACGATTAAAAATTCAGATAAAATTGCTGCTATTTTTAAAGAAGCAGGTTTCAATGCGGAATCTATACACTCGAAAACACCTGAAGAAGACAGAAACCGCATGGTCAAAGATTTTAAAGAAGGGAGATTAAATATTTTAGTGAATGTCGACCTGTTCGGCGAGGGTTTCGATGTACCGGATTGCGAGTGCGTGATACTTTTAAGACCTACAACATCACTCACGCTCTATATACAGCAGTCCATGAGGTGCATGAGATATAAGCCGGGAAAACAAGCGATAATTATAGATCATGTGGGAAATGTGTTTAAACACGGTTTGCCTGATGAAGACAGGGTTTGGGTTTTAGATAAAAATCGAAAGAAAGAGAAAGAAGAAATTAAAGTCAAGCAGTGTCCAAAGTGCTTTGCAGTTTACAAAGGCTATAAAAGGGCTTGCCCTTGCTGCGGATACGTGCCTGAGGTTGAAGAAGAAACACCGCTTGAAGTTGTTCCTGAGGTAGAACTTAAGGAACTTACAGAAAGCGACTTGCATAGTATGAAAGATTTATACAGATATGCAGAACAAAAGGGATATAAAAAGGGTTGGGCTTACTATCAAGGGCTTGCCCGAGGTTATATCAAAAGCGACTTGCCAAAAATTAATATCATAGGGAGGTAAAGAATTATGGCTATAAGTTTTAATTATGAAGATTTGGAGTATATCACTCCAGGAGTTTACGAAGCAGTTATTCAAAACACAAGCGAAGAATTTACACAAGGAAACGGAACGAGATATATGGCGGTTTCTATGGTTATAAGAAACGATATTCAACAAAAATGTCAAGACAAAAGAATCGATTATAAAATCTGGACAACAAGCAATCCTGGAACAAAAACGATTGAAGGATATGTTGAATACTCGCTTGCACTTATGAGCAAGGCTTGCAGACTACCTGAACAAATAGATGTAAATTCAGTTAATGAGTTATCCAAGCTATGGATAGGAAAGCCGGTAAGAATCACCGTTGGTCAAAGAGAGTACAAAGGAAAGACTTATATTGAGATTTCAAAAGTTGAAGAAAGTGGCAACATTCAAGTAAATCACAAGTATAAGAGTGCAAATAACAATAACAACACATTTGTCCCAAACAATAACAACGATAATATCCCATTTTAGGTAGTTTAAATGCAATACGATTTAATACCTGAAAATTTAAAAAAGTTAAATCGTTGGGGTGTATACAGGCTGGAAGAAGTAGATGGTAGGGTTACAAAGGTTCCCTACCAACCTATTCCGGGCAACCAAAAAGCACGTGTAAATGATATAAATACCTGGTATAGCTTTGATGAAGCACTTAAAGCGGTAGAAGCTTTCGACGGACTTTCTTTGCTATTAGGCGACGGTATTTTCGGTGTAGATTTAGATCACGTTGAAGAAGACCTTGAAAAGTTTGAGTGCGGAGAACCTGAAGGAATTGTTTATGAGTTTGTATGCATGTTAAATTCATACGCAGAAATATCTCCATCGGGAAGCGGAGTTCATATAATTTGCGGCGGACATCTTCCAAATGGCGGAAGACGTAAAAACAATGTTGAAATGTACGATAATTCAAGGTTTTTTACGATTACAGGCGACTGTATTTATGAAAAAGACATTGTGGATTGTACCGAAGCAATTAAACCGTTGCATGAAAAATATATCGGTAAAGCCGGTAAAAATGTTGAGATGCTTGCAAGAGCCGATGAAGTTACAGGCGAAACAGCTAAAAGGGGCGACTCCATTATTCAATCTATGCAAACTGATGACCTTTTTAGAGGGAATTATGAAAAGCTAGGATATACAAGTCACTCCGAAGCAGACTTAGCACTATGTAACAAACTTGCATACAAGTGTCAGTGGGATATAAATCTTATGGATTATGTCTTCAGACAATCCGGACTGTATCGTGAAAAGTGGGACCGAAACGATTATGCAAATGCAACGTTATCGAAAGCTATGGATTCTAAACCGGAGAAACTTCCGAAAATCAATATCAAAACACGTTACGGATACGACGATACAGGGAATGCTGAAAGGTTTAGAGATTTATTTATCGGTGACGTTTACTATTGTCCGGACTTTAAGAAGTGGACTTACTATGACCCGAACAAGAACAAATGGTGCCTGGACCAAATGATTGTGGTAAAGCGTATGTTTGATAGAGTTATTGAGAAAATGACCGATGAAGGCACATCAGATCCTGAAGCTCTAAAAAAACATATAAAAGCAACCAGATCGAGTGTAAAAAAGAAAAATGCACTAACCGAAGCACAACACTTAATTCCGATTAAGGCTAGTATGTTTGATTCCCACATAGAGCTGTTTAATATTGAAAACGGTTACATCGATTTAAGCACTAATGCTTTCTGTCAGTCGGATAAAAACAAGTTATTTATGCAAGTTGCCGGTGTTTCATATTATCAAGGGGCAAAGTGTCCTAAGTGGTTGAAGTTTCTCGATGAAATTTTTCTCGGCGACAAAGAGCTTATAGAGTATATACAAAAGGTTTTAGGATATGCACTCTCCGGCGATATTAAAGAGCAAATAATGTTAGTTTTTTACGGCAATGGTAACAATGGGAAGTCGATTTTCTCGGAAATTGTTAGAGAAGTTTTTGGCGACTATGCTGCAAACATGGATATTAAGTCCTTGATGGTTCGTGGGAACAATGCCGGCTCATCCGACATAGCAAGACTCAAAGGTAAGCGATTTGTATCTACATCAGAAAACAACGAGGGTAGCAGACTTGATGAAGGACTTGTCAAACAATTAACGGGCGGAGATACTGTTACTGCTAGACGATTGTATGAAGAAGAATTTGAATTTATCCCACAATGTACGATCTGTATGTCCACTAACCACAAGCCGATTATCCGTGGCACAGACGATGGTATATGGCGACGTATAGTGCTGATTCCGTTTAAATACACAGTTCCGAAAGATAAGATTGATAAGAATTTGAAAAGCAAGCTTATGGATGAACTTCCAGGCATTTTTAATTGGATGCTAGAGGGCAATCGCAAGTACCGTCAAGAGGGATTGGAGCTGCCGGAAGTATGCAAAAAAGAAACCGAAAGCTATAAGTTTGAGATGGATCCTATCGGTAGATTTATAGACGAATGTTGCTTAATAGGAAATCCAAACATAACAATTAAAGCCAGTGATTTATATTTAAATTACACATCATGGGCAACGCTCAACAATGAATATATTATGACCTCAACGAAATTTGGGAGAGAGATATCAAAAAAATATAATAAGATTAAAAAAGAACAAGGGATATTTTATACAGGAATTGGGCTGAATTATTCTGCATAGTTTCTGTATAGTTTATGCATAGTTCAATGCATAGTTAAATGCGATGAAATCAATATGTCTGCATAGTCTGTATACTTATTTTTTAAAAATAAAAATAAAAGAAAAAAAGTATATATATATAGAGAAAATACGTCGAAAAAACTATTCATACTATGCAGACAACAGTAATTGCAAAGGGTGTAGAGAACGCAAACTATGCAGAAAACCATGCAGAACTATGCATATAAAAAAGGAGTTGATAATTTTGAATGACGAAACAATTTTGCAAAATGAAATTCGATTAGGTGTTTCGGATATAGCGGTTACTTTTAGAGCGAACAATTTTGCAACGAAAATGGGCGACCGATATATGAAGTCAGGACTTCCTAAAGGGTTTCCGGATATCTTCGGTTATAGAAAGAGTGACAAGCAATTCTTTGCAATTGAAATTAAAACAGCTACAGGTAGACCGAGTAAAGAGCAAAAAGAAATACTTAAAAGTTTTAAAGAACAAGGGGTGCTTTCGGGAATTGCAAGAAGCGTTGAAGATGCAAGGAGAATCATATGCGGTCAACAGTGACGATGAGAGAGCTAAGCGAAGCAAGATATTTCAATGAAAGGATTAAAGCAATTGAAGATAGGATTAAAGAGCTGCAAGGACTTAAAGCCACATGGAGTATATCCGGCACAGCGACGTATTCAACATATAAAAGATCCAGTATTGTTGAGGAAGTTGTAATTGCACTTGATAAACAGGAAAAGGATTTAATAAACGAGATTAGAAAGCATGGAAAGACTTTAAGTAAAGTTGAGAAAGCAATATCTAATGTTCCAGGACCTGAAGGACTTATACTAACTTTAAGATATATAAATTCACTATCGTGGAAAGAGATAGCAAGACGAACGAACTATTCAATGTCACATGTTTATAGATTGCATACTCTAGGTTTAGAAAAGATGAGAGTAAATGAGAGTAAATGAGAGTTGATTGTATGGTATACTGTATGTAGTGAAGTATGACCTACCCGCTACATACCACCCCATACCGGAGGTGGTTTTTTAATTATGAATTATTTAAAAAAATATCATTATGGATTTTATACATCGATTGAATGGAGACAGAAGCGTAGAGAGATTTTAAAGAGGGACAACTATGAATGTCAATTGTGTAAGCTACAGGGTAGATACAACAAGGCTACTGTGGTGCATCACTTAAAACATTATGATAAGTTTCCAAAGCTAGCACTTACAAGTGTTAATCTTGTTTCACTGTGTGCTGCATGTCACAATGTTGTGCATCCGGAAAAGAATTTATCAAAAAGAAAACCTGTACGACCTGAGAGATGGGAATGAGTCCCCCAGGGTAAAAATTTCAATTTTTTCTCAAATCGCTGTAACCGGGTTGTCGTACTGAATGGGTGAAAATGAGTGAAAAATACACACGAAAGGGGGTGTTTTAATGGGATATAAGTTAACAAGAGATGAAGTTCAAAAGCAAAAGCAGTTGAAGGAAGATTTGACGAATGAGTTGATTAATCAGGGTAAGGACAAATCCTATTATTTCGACCTTGTGAGCCAATACTGTGAGATGTATGCAATATGTCGAGCACTTATTGCAGATATTAAAGAACGTGGTGTTTCAATTTCGTGGGCAAACGGTGAGAAACAAAAGGGTTATAAAAAGAATGACAGTATTGCTGAATTCAATAAAACGAATATGCAGATGCTGAAGATTTTAAACGAGTTGGGACTTCGTGGAGCAAATATTGAGGTTGACAATAAGAATGAAGTTGGTAGTTTGCTGTAGTTGGTACTATGTGGGGTGGTAGTTTAATGGGTAGAATATATATTTTTATACGATGCAAGTTCGAGTCTTGCCCACTCTATATTTTCCTCAAATGGCGAATGTTTACATTGATGAAGGTCTTATGGTGGCAACGTGATTTTCATCAATGTTGAAACCGCCGAAGTTAACAGTTATAAAGAAGGGGATTGTATGTTGAGAAATCATCCATACTTAAGTGAGTGGATTGATATTGTTGAATCAGGAAAATTTAATACTTGTGAAGAGATGAAGCTTCTGATTAAGTTCGTAAAGAAGATTCTTGACAGAAGCGATGTAATTTTTGTTTCGCATTTTGTTGAAGATTATGTAAAACTCACCGAAAAGTATTTCTTTAAACTTATGCCGGACCAAAAGTTCTATGCCTCCTTGATATTATCTCTCTTTCACAAACCGAAAGATAAAGATATTAGTGAAAGGGACTTAGAGCCCTTTTTCACTAATATTTTTTTAATGGCCGGTCGTGGCTGGGGCAAGAACGGTTTCATTTCAAGTCTTGCAAATTTCTTTATAACTCCATACCACGGAATTAAGAAGTATAACGTTGATATCGTTGCAAACTCCGAAGAACAAGCGAAGACGAGTTTCCAGGAAGTTTACGATGTGATTGAAGATTTGGGGCCAGCGGAGAAAAGACTTTATAACTATAACAAAACTTTAATTGAGTATAAGCAAACGAAGTCCATGATTAGGTATTACACTTCAAATCCGGAAACAAAAGACGGAGGAAGACCGGGTTGTGTAATCTTCGATGAGGTCCATCAGTATGAAGACTATGAGAATATCAATGTGTTTACAGGTGGACTCGGTAAGGTTCAAAGACCGAGAACTATTATGATTACAACTGACGGTTTTGTTCGTGATGCAGTTATTGACGATTATAAAGAACGTGCAAGACGAGTGTTAATCGGTGAAGATGAACACAACGGTTTTTTGCCTATCATCATGAAAATGGACAGCGTAGACGAGGTTTCACATCCCGAATTGTGGGATAAAGCAAATCCGAGGATTCATTTTTCAAATACTTTAAAAACCGTTATTGAAGAGCAGTACCAGGATATGCTCAAGAATGAAGATTTAAAGGTTGGATTTATAACTAAGAGAATGAATCTTCCGGTCGAGAATAAAGACGATTCAATTTGTTCGTGGGATGATTTACTTAGGGCTTGTAAAAGACCATGGATTGATTTGGAGAATTGCGAGTGTATCGGCGGTGTGGACTATGCGGATTTAAACGACTTCGCTGCGGTTGGACTTAGGTTCAAGCAAGATGGCCAGACTTATTTTTTTCAACACACTTTCATACATGAAAAGTCACTCAGACTTACGGATTATGGAATAAATATCGACGAGTGCATTGCAGCAGGAACGGTAACGATTATAAAAGAAATTGAAAGCCCTGTAATTCCGGCAAGTGCTATTGCGGATTGGTTTGAAGCAATGAATGAGAGTTATTTTATAAAAGAGATCCACTGCGATATGTATAGATTCAACTTAATCAAAGAAGAATTCGAAAATCGTGGACTTCCGCCGACGGTTATGGTAAGGAGCGGAGCAATTACTCACAATATTTTAGCACTTCCGCTCATGCAGATGTTTATTGAAGATAAAATCACTTTGGAAGACGATAAACTCATGCGTTGGTACATTTGGAATACCGGAGTTAAGTCCGATAAAAAGGCGAATAAGACTTTCTATAAGCTGGAGCCTAAAAGAAGAAAGACAGACGGTTTTTTCTGTTTACTTCATACTTTGGCGGAAGACAATTTGGAAGATGGAACAAAAGCGGGCGACTTACTTATGCCTGTGGATTTTTAAAGGAGAATTTATGAGATTTGATGAAATCACGGTTAAACAATTAAAAGAAATTAGAATTAACTTAGCGACTTTAATGCTTAAATATAGCGATGTTAGAAGTGAAGAACATGATGTTTTAAGACGTTTACACATAATTGTAGACGGAGCAATTGAATTATCAGAAAAAGATTGTGTATTATTTTCAATCAATTCAGGGGAACTTGAGAAGTTCAAAGCAAATGTTGAAGCCGACGGTTTATTACCGGATGAGGTGATTGAAGATTTGATATATAGATATAACAAAAGGGGGTGAGAATTTGGGGGTTATAGGAGTTGTGAGCGATTGGGCTCATAAGGTTTTCGGGATTGAGAAAAATTTGCCGACGGAGATATATGATTGCGGATGTGTCGAAAATGCGAATTATTATAAAAATATAGCTGTTGCAAGTGCAATCAACTTGATTGCAAACACCGTTTCACTTGCGGAGTTTAAAGTTTATAAAAATGAGCGTGAAGACAGGTCGGATGAATACTATATCTTTAACATCGAAGCAAACAAAAATCAGTCGGCTAAGGATTTGTGGAAAGAAACGGTCAAGGATATGATTTTAGATAAATATCCGATCGTTTTAAAACAAGATGACGGACTCTACAAGATCAAGTCATGTGAAAAGAAAGAGTTTGCATTTAAGCCGAATATTTATAAAAACATAGTGGTGGGGAATTACGAAATTAAGAACACTTTTTTAGAAAGCGATGTTTTTGATTTTAAATTAAACACAAACGATATAAATTCAAGTTTAAGTATGCTCTATAACGATTTTGACCAACTTATAAATACGAGCCAAAGCATTTACACAAAAAACAACGGTGTCAGAGGGACTTTAGAAGTACCTACTAACTATACTCAAGGTAAGGGCAAAGAAGAGGTCGAGAAACTACTTAAGAATTCTTTTAAGGCATGGACTGAACCGGGTAAAATACCGATAATACCGCTTGCCAGCGGTTTTAAATATAACGATTTGACAAACTCGACTTATAAGAACAGTTCAGACAGTCGAGATATCCGGAACTTAATCGATGATGTTTTTGATTTTGTTGCGGTAAGTTTCAGGATTCCACCTCAGCTTTTAAAAGGCTCGGTTGCGGACAGTGATAAGTTGTGGAGTTCATATATCACCTTATGTATAAAACCTATCATTACGGTTATTGAGAATGAAATTAATCGTAAATACTTCAAAAAACAAGGTTTTATGAACGGCGACTATGTGAAAATCGATATTTCGGGAATTAAACAAAATGATTTAATTGAGATTGCAAATGCAATTGATATTTTAACCAGAAACGGAGTAAACACTATGAATGATAATTTAGCACTATTAGGCAAGAGTAAAGTCGGAGATGAGCTCGGTGATAAGAGGTTCATCACATTAAATTTAACGGAGTTAGGAGGTGAAAAGAAAGATGAAAAATAAAATCGATTTCAGATGCGAAGCGAAGGACAATAAAATTTATCTTTACGGAAGCGTGATTGAAGATGACAGCTGGTTGTGGGATGACAACGATAAAGAAAACTACATCTATCCTAAAGCGGTCAGAAAGCTTGTAGACGAAGTTAAAGGCGATGAGATTGAGCTCCATATAAATTCATATGGCGGTTCAGTATTTGCCGGAATTTCGATATACAACGCTCTAAAAAACAGCGGTAAAAAGATAACCGCATATATCGACGGAGTTTGTGCAAGTGCTGCGACTTTTATATTGATGGCGGCGGATAAAATCTTCATGCCGGAGAATACACAACTTTTAGTCCACAGGTCTTCGACGTTCGGTTGGGGTAACTGTAAGGACTTGAGAGAGATTGCGAGCGACTTGGAGCACTTGGATGAAACCACATTGCTCCCGACTTACAAGGCAAGATTTGCGGGAAGTGAAGAAGAACTTTTAGAATTACTTGATAAGGAAGAGTGGTTGGATGCAAACAAGGCTAAAGAACACGGTTTTGTCGATGAGGTTATCAAGCTCGATAAACCGAAAGACGAAGGTAAAGAGACAGAAAATACCGATATAGAAAATGTGGGAAAAAGACTACTTGCATTTGCAAGTGCTTTTAATAAATTCAAAGAAAAAGGAGATATAAACAATGAAGAAATTTAACACAGATTTTGAAGCAGTTAAGAAAGAATTAGTAGAATCAATGGCAACAGATGATGCCGAAAGACAAGAGAAAGCCTTTAATGATTTTGTAGACTATATGCAAGCAGATATCACACAAAAGGCGATGGCAATGAAAGAAGCGAAAGAAGACGAAAGGGTGCTTGAAGCACGTGGAATCTTGACACCGCTTACAGCCGAAGAAAGAGAATACTTCAACGCAGTTGTTGAAAGAAAAGGTTTTGACGGTGTTGAAAAGACATTCCCGAAAACAATCATAAACGACGTACTTGAAAAAATTAAAAATGAGCATCCACTTCTTTCAAGAGTTGATGTTCAAGACACAGGAATGCTTGTAGAATTTATCCTTAGAGATCCGTCAAAAGCTAAAGCTTTTTGGGGACCAATTTGCTCAGATATCAAACAAATGATTCTCGAAGGATTTAAAATAGTCGATATCAAACACTCAAAGCTTTCAGGCTTCGTTGCAACATGCAAGGGTATGATGGATTTAGGTCCGGCATGGCTTGCAGAATACGTAAGACAAACAATGTACGAAGTTATGAGTGCATCACTTGAAGACGCTGTCATTAACGGCACCGGAAAAGACATGCCAATCGGTATGACTATGAAATTATCAGGAGCAGTCGACGGAGTTCACACAGCAAAAGACAAAACAAAAATCGACAATTTTGAGCCTACAACAATGGCGGGATTCAGAGCAGCGCTTGCAGAAGCTAAGCTTGACTCAAAGAATGTTGCTTTGATTGTAAATCCGGTAACATATTGGTCAAAAGTATTCCCGAATCTTGCATTCAGAAACTCCGAAGGCACATGGGTAATCGACAGACTTGCGACAGGCGAAGAAATCATTGAGTCTTACGCTGTACCGGTTGATACTATCATCATCGGAGATCCTAAGAACTATCTTTTAACTGTTTCTACAGCTATTAAGATTGAAAGATACACAGAAACTTTGGCAATCGAAGATATGTATCTTGATATCGCTAAGTTCACAGGTCACGGAATTCCAAAGAATGCGAACGCTTTCTTTGTAGCAGATGTATCCGCAGTTAAAGGTGCACCGAAAGTAGCACTTGAAGTTGTAACTGAACCGGTGGAGACAATCTAGTATGAAGATTAGAGTTTTAAAGAAATTTAGAGATAAAGATAGTCTTGAAATTCACGAACAAGGGGATATAGTTGAATATCCTCTAGAACGTGGTTCATATATCATATCCTTGGGTTATGGTGAAGAAATTAAAGAAGTTGAAACAGTTGAAGAAACTGAAGAAGCAACTGAAGAAAAGGTTGAAGAAAAGCCAAAAAAGAAAACCACTAAATCACGTGGTGCAGTAAAATAAAAACATTTAGGAGGGAATATGGATTTAGATAAATTGAACAAAGAATTTAATGAGGAGCTATCTTACGGTAGCTCCGAAACCTCCGATTTAAGAAGTCACATATTGTCCGGTATGAGTTACCTGGAGGCACTTGTGGGAAGTAGTATAGATTATGAGGAAAACACCTTTGCAAGGACACTTTTAAGGGATTATGTCAGATATTCTGTAAACAATTCAACTGAGTATTTTGAAGACAATTTCGAAAAAGAACTTGTTAGGCTCCAATTGATTGAGGGGGTGAAGTGGCTTGATGGACAAAAATCTTAAAAGCTTGGATTTCAACCGACGATTGATTGAGGATATCCTTATATATCGAAAAGCGGATGCGGAAAGTATAAACTTTGACTATAAAGACGACACAATTAAGCCGCATTTACACCTTAAGGCGGACTTGAATTATAGAAAGTCAAGAGTTTTAAGGGAAGCGGGCACCGAAAGCACGAAAAGGTATTTGGTATTTACTATAAGGCATAATGAAAACATTGATGAGACGGATGTCATAAAATATAAAGATCAGTTTTTTGAAATTGAATCGATTATACCTATAACAAACGAGAAACTTTATGATGAGATTTGTGCATATGCATACAAGGCGGATATCATATGAGAACCGAAGAAGATATGGATATAAAAGTGTGGCTTGCGGATATTGAGCGTGAATCGGGTGAGCTTACTATGAAAGTTGCTGAGAATTATGCGGAATTTGCAAAAAAGACGGTGGAGAAACTGTTGGCAAATGCTAAAAGACACGGAAAAGTACCCGAAAGACGTGGAGTCCACATGCACGAAGATGTTAAGCTTAGAGAAAATAGAAACAAGGGCTTTATGACCATCGGCGGCGGCAAGATGACGGGAACGCTCTGGCATATAGTCAACGATGGGACCTATCAATCTACCGGCATCCACTTCATAGAAAAAGCACTTGACGAGATGGACAAGTTTAGAGGTGGTTGGAATGATTGAGAAAATTAAGGAAATATTAAAAGAGATAAATCCTAAAACTGAATATCAGGTGCGACCACCAATTGACAAGAGAGCTGAAAACACGGAAGTTATCAGCTTTTACTTTTTTAATGAGAGATATGTATTAAAAGGTGACGGTGAAGGTCGATTTATCGGTAGTGAATTACAAGTCGATGTATTCTCGACAAGACCTATAACCGATACGAAGGATAAAGTGAGAATTGCACTTGAAAAGACAAATGAATTTATATTTAATTATGCAGATGAAAGAGTGGAAGATATAAAGGGCGAAAGGCTCTATCACACCATTTTACAATTTGCAGTGAAAGGAGTTAGAGATGGAAAAGATTTTTGATACAGAAGTCAGAATTAACGTTAAGAATCTTTACATGGCAAAAGCAACGAAACAGGAAGACGGCAAAGTTGTTTTTGACAAACCGGAACATATCATCGGTATGGAAAAGATTTCGAGAAAAACACAAATGGCATCGGGCAAACTACATGGCGATGGAAAAATCAGAAAGAACAGCATAAAAAAGAGCGGCTATGAGCTCAGTTTAAGCTTAAACAATTTACCGAGTGAGTGGAGAAATTACCTGGAAGGTACCACACTCACAGACGGCGGTGTGGAATACGCAACAAGTAAAGATATTCCGAATTACTTCGCAATCGGTTGGGAAGTGGAGAAGACAGGCGGTTTCAGCGAATTTGTGTGGTTCCCTTTCTGTCAGGCACAACCGGTCGAGCAGGAAACACAACAAACGGAAGACAATATCAATTACTCAACCGACTCAATTACGATTACAGCACTTGAAAACGACTTTATCGGTAGATACTATACATTTATAGACACCGAAGTTGAGAAAAATAAGAATGTCACAGCAAAAGACTTTTTCTCACAGGTTCAAGTCGGAGATACAATAACTAAGGCAGCTCAATAGACTGCCTTTTTTACTTACAGGGGGCAATATGAAGTTAAAAATTTTAGATGAACAACCGCTCGAACTTGAATTTCAAGACGGTACAAAGCTCACAGCACTCTTTAATAATATGGCATTTATCACGCTTAACGATGAATTCGGAGAAGGTCCGGACAAAGAGGTGGATATTACGAAGCTTGTAGACCAAGCAAATCCATATCCGGGGTTTGCAAAGATATTGTATTGTGGACTTAAGCAATGTCATCCGCAAATTACGCTCGATGAGGCTGAGAATATCATGTATAAAGGCGGCTCGGAGCTTATGATGTCGGTATGTGAACTTATGATTAGGAATTTCAACGTCACATCAAACGAAGAAACTAAAAAAAAATATCTGGAGCAGCTGACGGAGGAGCAGAAAACAGTCCTGGAACAAATGGGACTGGCACTGTCCTAAGTGCTAAGTTTTGGGAACATTTATATTTTTTATTTGTTATAAAGATGAATCGGTCGGAAGAAGAGTTTTTTAGATTTAACACAAGAAAGGTTATTTTTTTGGTGGAAAAGTATGCGGAGCAGTTTAAAACGGAAAAAGCGGAAATGGATAGTAAAATCCGAGAGGTCTCTTCAATGACTGAGTTCCTAAGGGGGTAAGAAATGGCGAAAAATTATCGAAGAAAAATCGTACTGGAGTTTGACTATGCTGAAGTAAAAAACGGAGTAACAAAAGTTTCGTCTCAGATGTCCCTTTTAAACAAGGAGTATAGAGCAGCAAAAGCTGAAGCTGAAACATACGGAACTGAAACCGACAAGCTTGCGATAAGACAACAGTACTTACAAGAAAGAATAAAAATTTTAAATCATGAACTTTCTGAGCATAGAAAAAGGCTTCAAGAAGCAAAGACAAACGAAAACGAAAAAGCGACCGAAAATTACGGAAAAAAGATAAAGTATGCGGAAGCACAATTAAAAGAACTGGATGCACAACTTGTAGGAGTTTCGGCAAATCTTGAGAAATCGAAAGTTGCGACCGAAGGTGCGGCGGAGAAGATGTCGGAGTTCGGAGAGAAGACCACTTCGGTTGGAAAAAAGATGTCTCTCGGACTTACAGCGCCGATTGTGGCAGCTGGTGTAAAGGCTTTTAAGATGGCATCCGACTTTGAACAGGCGACAGGGAAACTTGAAGTTGTCTTTCAAAAATCAAGTGATGATATGAAGGTTTGGGCGGAAGACGCTATTAACACGATGAATCTTTCAAAAGCAACTGCAATTCAAACCGCTGCGGACTATGGCGCACTTTTTCAAGGTGTGGGAATAAGCATTGAAAAGTCGGCGGAATGGTCGAAGTCTTTGACCGAGAGAGTTGCGGACTTGAGTAACTTTTACGACACCACAACCGAGGAGACAATATCAGCACTTAACTCGATAGTTACAGGTACAGTCCAACCGATGAGACGTTTCGGGATTACGATGACCGAAGCGAACTTGCAACAATGGGCATATGCAAACGGTATCAGAAAGACCGTGAGAGAGATGAGCGAATCGGAGAAGGTTCAACTTAGATATCAATTTGTAATGGATAAAACGAAGATGGCGGTCGGTACTACTGCACGTGAAGCGGACTCAGCCGGAGCTCAGATGAAAAAATTTAAAGAAGCAACCGCCGAACTTGCACTTAAATTCGGAGAATTGCTTTTGCCGGTAATAACACCGATTATTGAATCAATTAATAAAGTTTTAATAGCTGTATCAAATTTAGATAAGGGTACGCAAAAGTTTATTTTGGTAATTTTAGGGGTTCTTGCAGCTGCCGGTCCAATTTTAATTATGGTTGGCAAGCTTGCAACGGCAATAAGTTCACTAACCACTCTCAAAGCTACATTTGCGGCAAAGAGCGTTAAAGAAGGGGCGAATGTGGGCAAAGCGATGATGGGAATGGGAAATTCTTTTAATTTTACATTTTTAAAGATTATGGGCGTTATTGTTGTACTTTCAATCTTTATCGCACTTTTGGCGGTACTCTTTGGAAAAAGTAAGGAAATTCAGGACACTATGGCTGGTATCGGAAATGCAGCCGGAAATATGACCGGAAGCATACAACAAGCAAATTCAAATATTAAAAGGACACAAATTAAAGCGTTTGCCGTCGGGACAAATTATGTTGACAGTGACCAGCTTGCATATATTCACGAGGGTGAAGCGATTATTCCTAAGCATAAAAATCCTTTCGCAAAAGGTGACGGTTTTAACGGCAACTTAGGCGGAGGAGATACTATCATTTTAAACGTCAACATGGATGAGGTTTCAGATGTGCAAAGACTTGTCGACACTGTTAAGAAAGCAAAGCAAATGAAAAGAGCCGGAGGTGAGTTAGATTATGCCTTATAAAGATTTTCCAATCACATATGTAAATGCCGGCAATATTCGTGCAGAAAGTACAGGCGGTACGAGTTTAAGGGTTTGGGAATGGGCTGTAGCAAAACTTTCGGGAGAACTCGCTAATATTCAGGTCGAATACGACAGCAGTAAAATTCCTAAAAACTCGACAATTACAAAAGCTGAACTTCATATTGCATCGAGTGGTTCGGGACACTTCAATTTCGGGGTAGGAATTTCAAACAGTGATCAATATTATTTCAAAGATTATCGATTAGGCACAAGCGATTACAATACATTTGGTTCGGAGTTTTTGTCTACCGTAAATAAATTATGGACTAGATACGACAAAAACGCAGGGAATTTTAATGCTCCACATACACTGGACGGTAGACTGTTCGGCGCATATGAGATGACGACCGATAAGGTTTTACAAAGAGAATGGAGTTGGTATAGAAATAGATTAGGTCCGAGTTTTGTTATTCATTTTCAATTTGTCAGGGTCTACTATGAATACAACAAACCGCAAAATTCACGCTCACTTTCTCCGGATAAAACAACGGTAAATCCGAGGACTCCGATTAAATTTACGTGGGACAGTGAAATTGAACAGGAAGCGTATGAATTTTCTTACAAGGTAAATTCCGGCTCATGGGTCACAAAGACCGTGAATTCCGCCGACAGATTTTATGAGATGCCGGCTGCGATGATTACAGAACTTTCGGGAACACTTGATTGGAGAGTTAGAGTTAAGGAAAGTTCGGGGACGTGGAGTGACTATTCACTTGCAAGTGTAACGCTCGGAGCGCTTCCACAAAAACCGCCTATACTTGTTTATCCGGTGGGAGACTATGTAAAAAATGGAAGCGATATTGTCCTTAAGTGGCAGTTTGTCTCAAATACAGTTGAGGAGCAGAAAAAGGCGGAGATAAAACTCAAAGTCGGGAGTGATCAATGGCGGAATTATAGTGTAACAACTGCACAATCACTTCAAGCAAATTATTTAAATTCCAAACTCGACCCGAATTTCTCGGGCACGGTACTTTGGAAAGCGAGAACGCAAAACCAATTCGACGAGTGGTCGGAGTGGACAGACGAAGCACAATTCCAGATTGTGGGAACTCCGCCGATTCCGACAATTACAAGCGTTTCAAAGACTAATAAACCTTTGATTAAGTGGACAAGTACGGAGCAGGAAGCTTTCATTCTTAGAGTTTTAAGCGAGGGCAGAGTGGTTTATAACTCCGGAATTGTGGTCGGAGCAAACGTTAGAAGTTATAAGCTTAGCGAGTGGTTAAAGAGCGGAACTTATACGATTGAGTTAAATATTATTAACAAGTATGATATCAAGTCACCTACAGCAACTCATACTTTCGATATTGCGGTTGATTCCACACTTAAAAAGCCGACTCTCGGGATTATAAACACGAATCTTGGAATTCTTATAAAATCATCATCGCAAACCGGTGAGGTATACCGAGACGACGTGCTTATAGGAAATCTTAAAGACGGCATGTTTGAAGATTATACAGGCACTCACGATGCAAAGTCTATGTATTTTGTAAGATTTATCAAAGACGATAATTTTATCGACAGTGATAAAAGACAGGGGATTACAAATCTTTTGGGAAAATCCACACTTGCACTTGTAGAGAATCCGAAAAATCTACTTGTGCTTGAGTATAATCTTGACGCAAACCCGAAGAAAAAGATTGACTTTGAAATCGAGATGGCAAAGATTCCACTCAATGGCAAAAAATATGATTTTGTTGAATTTGGTGAGGGCGAGAGCGAAAAGATAACTTTGAATTACTTGCTCGAAGACATGACGGCTTTTATTCGCCTGATTAAGGCTCGAAAAGAAGTAATCTATAGGGATAGTTCGGGTTTCGTGTTTCAAGGTGTCATTTCGTCGTTTAGCTACGATTTAGACGTGTTCGGATATCTCATCAACTTTACAATTGAAAAGACCGGTGAAAAGTATGAATTCAAGAAAAATTAAGTTCAGATATGACCTTTTATCAAAATATGAGATGAAGATTGGAGAGATTCCTTCCGTGAAGGGAAGTGTCTCTCTTAATTCTCTCGCCGAGATTAAAAGGACCGGAAGATTTACTATAAGCGAAGTTGATGCGAAAGATATAGATTTTTTGAACGATAGATTAAGACCAATTGTAATAATAGACGATAAAGAGTACCGCTTAGGTACTTTTTTGTTACCGAGTCCTACAAGGAAGACGCAAAAAGGGATTATCACAAGGGATATTGAAGCATACGATGTGCTTCAAATTTTAAAAGAAGACAGAATTACAAATCGGCTTTTTTACAAAAAAGGTTCGAGATATGAAGATATTATCCGTCAAATGGTCAACAGTGCAGGAATAAAGAACGTGCTGCTTGAAAAGACGGACAGTGTTTTGAAGCGGGATCGTGAGTTTGAAATCGGAACAAGCAAGCTTGATGTTTGTAACCAACTTTTACAAGAAACGAACTACACGTCACTATTTACGGATGAAAACGGGATTGTGAAAGCAAAGAAATATATCTTACCGAACGCTCGAAAGATTGAAATTCCATATCTTGCAAATGAATTTGACATAACGGTCAGGGACAGTGCGGTGGATGAATACGATTTGTTCAACATTCCAAATGTTTGGGTGATTATTGTATCAAACGGTGAAACGGAGCCGATGAGAGCGATTTACAGAAACGATAATCCGGCGGATAGAACATCGACGGTTGCAAGAGGTAGGAATATTGTGGATTTTCGTGAGGTTTCGGATATTGCAGACCAGACGACTTTGAACAATTATGTCAAACGTGTGGCATACGATTCGAGTAATATCTTCAGGAAAATTCAGTTTGAAACTTTGATAAATCCGGTGCACGGTTACGGAAATTGTATTTATATCGAGGATAAGAAACTCGGCATCAGGGAAAAGTATATCGAAACGATGTGGGAAATTCCGCTCGAGGTTGGCGGAAGAATGAAGCATGCAGGAAGGAGGATTGTGTTAAATGTCTGATAAATTGGCAACAGTCACCGGGTTTTTCGACTCGGGGGCGGCGAAAGTTAAATTTGACGGAGAAGAGGAAGAGAGCAAAAAAGAATATCCGTTTATGAAGCACTGCATCCCAAAAGAGGGCGACAGGGTTTATATGAAGGAATTTGCGGACTCTTACATCATATACGGAGTTGTGTTATTTGAGACAGCACCGGAAAAGCTCGACGGCACGGAAGGTGACTGGACAGTAAACGGAGTCGTCAAGGCAAAGAGTGCGGAAATTACGGAAAATTTAAGGGCTGCAACGCTTGAGGGGAAGTTGACCGGAGATGTGAAAGGTAATGTCACCGGGGACTTGACCGGGAATGTTAAAGGCAATGTTGAAGGCAAGGTTAAAGGCGACGTTGAAGGGAATGTCAAGGGAAATTTGACAGGGAATGTCACCGGGAATGTCAAGGGAAGTTTAACAGGAAATGTAAACGGAAGCTTGAGCGGTTCATATGTTTCCGTCTCCGGTACTCTTACAGGAAGAGCGTTAAATGTTCCAGGTCTCAAAGTGAATTCAAGCGGTTATATAAGCTTTTTCGGTAGAAATTATTGCGGTCAAAGTAGGGTTGCTACTCTTTCACAAAATGCGGCTTTAAATACTGTAACAGCAAAAGTCAATGAGCTTATTAATACATTATCCAAGTATGGATTTGCATAAAGGTAGGTGATTAAATGTTAAAAAATAAAAAGTATAGGCTGACACTCGATTTAAAAAAGAATTTTGTGTCGGCTGTTGAAACGTTGGTACAAAACGACGTGAACACGAACGAGTTTGAAATTGAGCTCTTTGATGATGGGGTTCCTTACTTAATCGACGAGAAAAATAAACTTGAAGTTGCAGCAAAGAAGTCCGACGGAACAGTTGTCGTGGACAGTGCAACAGGTATTCAAAACACCGTTTCGTGGCAACTTTCGGAACAAGCACTCACAGCAAGCGGATATGTGGAAGCGGAAGTGAGGGTTCTTGAAGATACAGGGGTGCTTACGGCAAGTCAGTCTTTTAAGTTTTTGGTTAGACCGAATCTTATAAACGACGAAACGATAAAGAGTACGTCACAGTATAGGGCACTTGATGAAGCGGTTAAGAAAGCGGAAGAACTAAAGAAAGAGCTTGAAGGGGTTCCGGAAAAGGTTGCGGAGATTAAGTCGGAGTTTGACAATGTTAAGACTTCCCTTGAAAACACTCAGAAAGAGTTGCTCGCCGGTCTTCAGATATCAAACAAAAATATCGATGAGATTAAAGCATATTTAAACGGTGTGAACGCTGAGATTCAAAAGATTAAGGACAAGGAAATTGATATTGAAAATCTCCGGGAACTTCTTAAAAATCTTGAAGATTTAAAAGCAAGGCTTGCAACACTTGAAAGCACGCTTTCAGACGCAAAGACAACGAATACAAATCTTGAAAAGAATATAAAAACGTCAAATAAAAATATTTCGGATATGAATGCTTTGATTAATACGGCTAGAGATGTGGGAAGCAGTCTTACAAGCGATACAACAGTGGGCAAGAGTGTGGATACTGCTCTTAAAGGTTCAATCACAAAGGGAAATCAGATTGTTGCAAATGTGAATAGTGCTGACAAGACGATTACCGAAAAGATTAACACCGCAGTAACCACAGGTCAAAGTCTTGACGAGAGTGTACAAAAGGGTAGCACCACAAAGACAAATCTCGATGAAAGCATAAAAAAGGCGGAAACCACAAAGACGGATCTCGACAGCTCGAACACCACGGCAACGACAACGAAGACTGAACTCGACAAGAGTATTGAGCTTGCAAAGACAAAAAAGACGGAACTTGACGGAAGTGTAAGCACAGGGGCAAGCACAAAAGCGGAACTTGACAGCTCGATTAAGACAGGAAAAGATGTGAACACTAAGAGTGCAAGCTTGAAAGCGGAACTCGACGCAAGTGTTGCAAGTGCAACGAATGCAAAGACGGATGTGGATAAAAGTGTTGAAATTGCAAAGACGGCAAAGACCGAACTCGACGGAAGTATTGCAAGTGCGACGGCAAAGAACACCGAACTCAAAGGCACAACCACAACCGCAGAAAGCACCGACACCGAAGCAAAGAAAACGATTGCAACACTTCAAGCACTCCTCACGAAGTCGGAAGGAAGTGAGAAGTCTTTGAGAGAGATTATCGCAAGCGGAAATCTTGACAAGTATGTCACAGATCCGAAGCTTCAGGAGACGCTCAAAGATTATGCAACGAAGACGGATATTAAGACAAAGTTGTCGGATTTTGCAGACGATGAAACTCACAGAACGGTAACGGATACGGAGAAAACATCGTGGGACAGCAAGGCTGAAAAGACGGATATTCCGACGAAATTGTCTGAGCTTGAAAACGATGAAACTTTTAAGACGGAAGCGGAGATTAAGGCACTTATAAAAACCGAAGCACCGAAGCAGGATTTGTCGGGATATGCAAAGACGACGGATTTATCGAGCTATGTCACAAAGGTTGACGGAAAAGGTTTATCCACTAACGATTACACCGACGCTGCGAAAGCAAAGGTTGACGCAATACCGGCTAGTCCGAAGTATACGGACACGACTTATGATTTAACACCGTATGCAAAGAAGACGGAGTTGATGACGGAAAGTACTGTAAATTCCTTGATTGCAAAGTCTACGAAACTAAAGAAAGAGGTTGTCGATACTTTGCCGACGACAGGAAAAGACGATGTTTTGTATCTTAAAAAAGACGGAAACGATGTCAATAACTCGTATGTAGAGTATATGTGGATTAATGGAGCTTGGGAAATCATCGGGAATACGAAGATTGATTTGAATCCGTATGCGAAGAAAACGGATATAAAGACGAGTTTGTCTCAGATGACACAAAGCAGCAGTTATAGAACAGTCACCGACACCGAA
>QWCK01001329.1_pt1 | contig 37236 bp, 40 predicted proteins | sample 1972571 | NCBI WGS metagenome assembly QWCK01 (sample SAMN09866710, study PRJNA288562) | Human gut metagenome isolate term2_stool, whole genome shotgun sequencing... | isolation source: gut | host: Homo sapiens | place: USA: California | reverse complement strand
CACTTTCATATCAACTTCTGCTTCGGCTTTTGGGGCGAGGAGGAGGATACCCTCCTATACCCCGATGAGAATAGAATGTGGGTGCCTGTCGATAAGCTGGACGCCTTTGTCGCCGAAGATCACATGCTCCCTATTTATCGGGATCTCATTCAGAGAATGAGTGATGCCCATGATTAAAGACAAGCGTAAGTATTCGGAATCACTCCTTTTCGCCACCCTTCTCACTCTGGCGGGAGGCTTGCAGGACGCCTATTCTTACGCCGCTCGCGGACAAGTCTTCGTCAATGCCTTGACGGGTAATGTAGTTCTCTTAGGTCTAAGTTTTGTAAGCGGCGATTTTTATCTCATCTTCCGCTATCTGCGCCAAATCATAGCCTTCGCCCTGGGAGTCTATGTCTCCGGACGAATTATATTTTCTCGACGACATTTCTTCGGCATTCATTGGCGACGTTTTATTCTTCTCGGCGAGGGAGCGGCGCTCGTCATCGCGGGATTTTTGCCCCATACTTACGATGCTTTAGCCAATTTTTTAATGGCCACGGCCTGCGGTATCCAGGTCAACACCTTCCAAAAATTTGCCGATATTAACTTCGCCACCACCATGTGCGTAGGTAATGTGCGCACGATTATGCACAATCTGGCAGGTTACCACCACAACAGAAGGAGCATCCATAGACATAAGAGCCGCACGGTATTTTACATTGTCTTCGTCTTTTTAATAGGAGCGAGCCTCGGGGGCTTCTTCCTCCCTATTATCGGACTGCGCACCATTTGGCTCTCCGCTATTTTTCTCTTCCTCGCCTTTATTCTCTTGCGATTTGAGGAAGAGGAGGAGGAAAGTTAATTACTTTTCCTCTTCCGCCCACTTTTTCCATACTTCGGGAGCGTGCCCTAATACGGCACATTTTTTGCTTCTTACAATGGGAAGCTTCATAATGGAGGGATGGTCGATAATATAGGATTCCTTGCTCTCCTCGGTGGCATAGCGCACGTAGGCGAGGCCGTCTTTATCTTTGGAATCTTCATCGATCCACGCATCCAAGCCGCCGATAGAGTCGGTTATGGAGTCGAACTCGCCCCAGCTCAATTCTTTTTCATTTAAATCAATAAATTGAAACTTAATGCCCCGCTCTTTGAAAAAACGCTGGGCTTTTTTCGTATCATTGGATTTCTTCGTGCCGAAAATTTGTATACTCATAACTACCTCTTTCTTCTGCTATACTGGATCATATGAAACATTTACGTACTTTTCTCATTATTTTATTTTTTATCGTCGCGACTTTCTTCGTAACCGATACCTTGGAGTATCTTCCCGAAGAAGCTGAGGGCTATTATGTGGAGCGGGTAGTGGACGGCGACACGATCATCGCTCAAAAAGGTGACTCTTATCGGGTGCGGTTCATCGGCGTCGATACACCGGAGACCGTGCACCCGAGCGGCAAAGTCGAACCTTGGGGCAAGGAAGCTTCAAATTTTACGAAGAAAAGTCTCGAAGGTAAGACCATCTATCTGGAATTTGACGAAGAGGAAGAAGATCACTACGGCAGAAAGCTCGCCTATGTGTGGACGGAAAATCCGAAGGAAAGCGAGCGTTCTAAGGAAGACATCTTATTTAATTACCAACTCGTCGCCTTGGGATACGCCAGAGAGCGAGCCTATCCTCCCAATACGAAGTATCAAAACCTTTTAAAAAGAGGAGAGGACGAGGCCATCGACTCCAATAAAGGTCTATGGGCTATTGAGGGCGACATGGGCCCCGCCAAGGGGAATAAAAACAGCATGCTTTACCATATGCCGGGCGATCCTCAATACGGCAAAATTAAACCGAATAATGTGATCATGTTCGATACGGCAAAACAGGCGGAGAAGGCAGGTTACCAACGTGCCTTTCGCAGATAGCGGCTTTAGCCGCTTTTTTTATGCACTTTTAGAGATTGAGAGGCCCTATATATTGGATTTCTCCCGGGAAAATTTCCACCTTTACAGGGCCGCGCTCATAAAAGTTCTCCCCGTCTAAATTAATATTCGCCTCTTCCAAAAGTTCAAACTCCATGGAATCCATTGTTTTTCGAACCATATCTCTTTGGAAGAAGTGATCTTTTCCTAAAAAGAGACAGATTAAAAAAAGAATGACATATGGCAGTCGACTCTTTCCCGCCCCGAGAAATAAAAGTTTTCCGCTAAAGGGATCGGCTTCTTTAAAAATCGGAAAGCCTCCTCCGTAATACTTTCCGTTTCCAAAGGTAAAGATTGTCCATTCTTCTTCTCTACAGTCTTCTAGGCTAATCTTTCGAAAACGATAATTTTTTACGGCGTCAAAGAGTTTTAAACTGTAACTGATACTGCCCATTTCCTTGTGTTCTGATGTGTTTAAAGCGTTCACATCGGCGTCCAATCCCACAGATGCAATATTTATAAAATAACGCTCGTTCCAGCGGCCGATGTCCATGGCGCGGGGTGAGGCCGCCTTAATGCCTTTTAGTATCTCCTCAACATCCCCTCTTAACCCGAGTGTTCTCGCAAAATCATTGCCGCTTCCCGCAGGAATCAGAGAAAATTTACGGGCCTTCGTCTGCATCATGAGGTTTATCGTCTGATAAACTGTGCCGTCTCCGCCGACCGCCACAAAATGATTGTATTTTTTCAATTCCTCTCTTGGAAAGTTCCGAACGTAATCGTCAAAAAAACAATAGTTTTCATCGGTGAAATACTTCTCGATCTCCTGCCGCAATGCATCTTTACGGTGTGTCTTTAGTTTCGGATTGACTATAAAGAGTATTGCCATAGAAATTAATAGTTTTGAATCATTCGAAAGTGTTTTTCCGCGTTTCCTTCTATTTGCGCCATTCTTTTTTCGTAGGAAGCTTTGAGCTCTTCATCTCTTAAAGAAGCGAGATTCAAACGAACGGTATGAGCTGCACCGCGCACGGCAGATCTCGCAAGATCAGAGGCGATAAGCGTGTCACTGAAGGCTTCCTCTCCCATTAGGGGAAGATGTTCCGCCATTAGAGAGAGAATCTTTCCTGATTCTTCCATGGTGGAAAGGGGCACATCGATGGCCTTAATATAACCTTTTTGAATGGCGTCACTTCTTATTTTTATATCTTTTTCCGTATCTTTCGGCAATTTAAAAGCTTTTAATACATCGTCGAAGGAGCTGCTATCCTTGTCGATATTCTCCTTTAAAAATTCGGAGTGAACATCGTAAAGATCGCAGATAATATCGTCGACACCGGAAAGTCTTAAAACCATAACGGCGAGAGAGGCCGACAGGGCGCCGCAAAGGGCTGCTACCGATCCCCCGCCGGGAACGGAAGTTTTATCCATGGCCTTTTCAATATATTGATTTAAACTTAGGTCGATAAGTTTCATATGCGCAAAATTCCTTCCATTACAATACAGGCCCTGCCGCCAATATAGACGCTTCCGTTTTTTCCCGATACAACAATCTCAGAAGGTCTTTCAACTTCCTTACCTTGACGGGCAATAAGTTTTTCTACTGCAAGCTTTTCATTCACTTTCAGATAATGATACATAGCGCCGCTTCCCGTGCCGGTACCGGATTCTTCCCAGACACCGATGGCGGGTGAAAAGTTTCTTTGCTCCGTCACGCCCTTTCCGGAGTCGTAATAAAACAAGTGAAAAGCGACACAATCGTATTTCTTCGCCAGTGCTTCCATACGACGACGTTTAGGATTTATTGCAAAAAGCATGTCCCTATTTTTAACAGGAATCACCATCGTCGAGATCCCGTTATCAATAACGGCAGGTGCCATGTCCTCATCAATCCCTATAGAATCTCTATCTATGCTGAACGCCTGCGACACTTCTTCCACATCGTCTATCTTATTTATAGAATTTATAACGGGAAGCTCGACATTTACAAATTTTAGCTTATCACGCTCAAATTCGATATCCGCATGGAGTTGTCCGGCTTTAGTATGTTGAACAACTGTTACCTTGCTCTTACGATTACTAATATATCCCTGCTCTGCCAGTGTCCAAAAGGTGGACAGTGCTCCGTGCCCTGAAAGCTTAACCTCTTCCGTAGGTGTAAAATAGCGAACATCATAGATGTCCCGATCTAAGGGCCGAACAAAGGCAGTTTCCGAATGTTTGAGCTCCCGCGCCGCCTTTTGCATCTCCTCATCACGCATATTGCCCTCAATCAAAACAATTCCCGAAGGATTTCCGACAAAAGAACGATCGGTAAAGGCATCGGTAACGAAAAATTTATATTCTCTAGTCAAGGAGCTCTCCTCCCATAATCAAATCGTAGATACGAATAAGATCCTCTTTCGAATGGTAATCGATGATAAGACGCCCTCGATTCATATTTCCCTTCACTTCCGTCTTCGTACCCAGTCGATCCATGAGCTTTTCCTCGAGATCCCCGTAATAAGAGGCGCGTTTAGGCTTTGAAACCTTCGTTTCCTTTCTGCTCTCTTCAATGGTCTGGCCCTCTTTAACCATACGCTGAGCCTGTTTAATCTGCTCATTTCCGTCTTTAACAGACAGGAGCAGTTTTCCCTGACTTACCGTAAGTTCTCCTCTTTTCAGCATTTCTTTAACCACAGGCTCAAGCTTTAAAAGACGCATAGCATTGGCGATATAAGGTCTGGATTTTCCTACAAGGCCGGCAATTTTTCCCTGTGTGTATCCGTATTTCTTTTTTAATGTCTCATAACCTTCCCCTTCGTCGATGGGGTTTAAATCTTCACGCTGAATATTTTCGATTAGAGAAATTTGATCCACTTCTTCACTCGTAACATCAATGAAGCGCACGGGAACATCTGAAAGCCCTGCAAGTTTCGCTGCACGTAATCGGCGTTCCCCGGCGACCAACAGATTCTCACCCTCTTCTTTTTTTATCAAAAGAGGTTGTAAGACACCTACGGTGCGGATACTTTCCGCCAATTCCTCCAAACTTTCCTCGGAAAAATGCTTTCTAGGTTGTTTAGGATTGGCTTTAATTTCTTCAATAGGAAGAGTATCCACATCTTTTTCATCATCCATGGGTTGCGTGCCGAAAAAGTTATCGAGCCCTCTTCCCAGTCCTCTTTTCTTTTCCATTACTTCCTCCTATTTACAATTTCATCGGCGAGAGATAAATATGCTTTCGCTCCCTTACTTCCTTTATCGTAGGCGATAATGCTCATGCCGTAAGAAGGTGCCTCGGCCAAGCGTACATTTCTGGGAATAACTGTAGAAAAGACGTCTTTTTTAAAATAATTCTTAACCTCTTCCACCACCTGCATACTCAGATTGGTACGTCCGTCGTACATTGTAAGGAGCACGCCTTCAATGTCAAGCCCGGGATTAAAACCGTTCCGCACAAGCTGTATAGATGCCATTAGTTGGGAAAGTCCTTCCAAAGCATAATACTCACATTGTACGGGAATTAAAATACTATCTGCAGCCGAAAGGGCCAGAATAGAAAGAACACCAAGAGAAGGTGAACAATCCATAATCACGTAATCATAGTCGTTTAAACCATCCATACGTTTTTTTAATTCCAATTGCCACTCGGCACGCTGCGCAAATTCCAGTTCGATGCCGGCAAGAGAGGATCCCGACGGTATTATATCCAGATTGTTTTTAATATTTACAATGGGGTTTTCTTCGCTACCTAATAAAAAATCATAAACCATAGTGTCTCGATCTTTATCTATGTTTAAACCGTTTGTAGCATTGGCTTGAGGATCTAAATCTATAATTAAAACGGATTCTCCCTTTTCCGCCAAGGCGTCGGCAAGATTGATGACGGTGGTCGTCTTGCCGACACCTCCCTTTTGATTAAATACGGCGATGTTTCTGCTCATTTTTTCACTTCCTTCTTACAACCATAGTATCAAAAAGAATAACAAATAAAAAGGGAGGGATGTTCCATATGGAACATCCCTCCCTATAAAAATATTACTTCTTGTAAATGTTCCATATGGAACATTTTGTTCATACTTCTTTTATTCTAGATCTTCTTCTGATTGCTGCTAATCGCTATCAGTCTCTCTGTTTATTTTGTCGGCTTGATTTACTGAAACTCCAACACACTCGTCTTCTTTCTCATCTTTATCTCTTTCTGAATCAGACGTTTTGTCTTTTTCATCCGTATCCGATAATGTTCCATATGGAACATTATCTTCAACTAAACTCGCTTCGTCTCGTTTTACAGGTTTCTTTACGTAAAATACTTTTTGCTCTCCGTCTCCGGCGCGCTCGACGATGATTTTATTGTGGTTCTCCTCAGAAATCATTTGATCATCTTCATTAATTTCTCTTTGTTTGCGACGAGATTTCAGATAGTATCTCTTTGCCTGAACATATTCTCTACGGGAAAATATGATACACGCCAAAACTGAAAGAATGCCGATCCCGTAAATAATGTAGGGTAAGGGATAAATTAACTCTTTGATCATATCGAGGTAGTTTAGAAAGCAGAAAATTGCAAATACTGAGAGAGAATAGATCGCCTTGCTTTTTGTCCTTATCGATCGATAGATCAAATAGGCAATTAGGGGTATAAAGACGATCATAAGTTATAGAGGATCCTTTCTCGGTTTTCCACCGCCCCGCGGATACTTTTTAGGTGTTCCCTTAACCTTGCGAAGCACCACTAAAAGTCTCTTGTCTCCGTCGGGGAGAAGAAATTCTTCGCATCGCGTAAGTTCCGCTCCTAAAACATTGATCGCTTTCTCGGCCTCTTCGATTTCCTCGACTCCTTCCGGCCCCTTCATAGCAATAAGATGGCCTCCTTGTTCTACAAAGGGAAGGCAGTACTCGGCCAATATGTTCAATCTCGCTACGGCGCGGGATACAACAATTTGATATTGTTCCCGAAACTCCGGGCTGCGTCCGGCTTCCTCTGCACGGCCGTGGAAAGTTTTAACATTATCTATTCCGAGTTCTTTCACTACAGCATCTAAAAAAGTTATGCGCTTATTTAAGCTGTCCATCAAATGGTATTCCCGATCAGGATCTGTAAGGGCGAGGACCATACCGGGAAAGCCTGCTCCCGTGCCGAGATCCAGCACTCTACCTGTGCCCTCATACTCATCTAATAAGAGAGGAGTAAGGGAATCAATGAAATGTTTGTCGATCATTTCCTGCTCATCGGTAATGCGTGTCAGATTCATCCTCTCATTCCAATCTAATAGGATCTCACTATAACGATCGAAGTCTTTCAGAGGCAATTCCCTATTAAATTGTCTTAAAGTTTCTTTACGCGTCTCCCAATTCATTATTTGCCTCCCTGTTTTTTTGTTCCAAGTAAATGAGCAAGACATTAATATCCGCCGGGCTTACGCCGCTGATGCGGCCGGCCTGGCCGACAGATTCCGGGCGAATAGCGGAAAGTTTTTCCCTCGCTTCATTACGAAGCCCTTTTATAGCATTGTAATCCAAGTCTTTCGAGAGGATTTTGTTCTCCATCTTTCTGAACTTTTGAATTTGCGCCATTTGTTTTTCGATATAGCCTTTGTAGCGTACCTCCGTCTCTACTTCCTTTATAACATGGCGGGGGAGTGGCGGCCTGTTTTCATCAAATACTGCGAGCTTATCGTAGGTAAGCTCCGGACGCTGCATTAAATTTAGAAGGGGTGTGGCATTTTTCAAAGTGGCAGAACCTAGAGCTGCAAGCTTTTCAATGTTTTCATCTGTCGGATTGATTTGAATAGAAGCTAATCGCTCCCGTTCTTTTTCAATAGCATCCCGTCGCTTTGTGAAACGTTCGTATTGTTCGTCGTCTACAAGGCCGACAGAGCGTCCGATTTCTGTTAAGCGGAGATCCGCATTGTCTTGACGAAGAGTAAGGCGGTATTCCGCCCGAGCCGTCATCATACGGTAGGGCTCTCGCGTACCCTTGGTCACGAGGTCATCGATTAAAACACCGATATAGGCCTGATCCCGTCTTAAAATAAGGGGATCTCTCCCTTGGATCGAAAGAGCGGCGTTAATACCGGCGACAAGGCCTTGGGCGGCAGCTTCTTCATATCCGCTGCTGCCGTTGATTTGACCCGCCATGTAGAGGTTATCTACACCCATGACTTCCAAGGAGCGGTCTAAGCGGGTGGCATCGATAGCATCATACTCGATGGCATAGGCCGGACGCATAAATTCACAGTTTTCCAAGCCGTCGATCTTTTTATAAAGGTCCATTTGAACTTCGACAGGCAGGGAAGAGGAGACACCCTGAACGTAAATTTCCTTCGTCAAAAGTCCTTCCGGCTCGAGGAAAACCTGGTGACGATCTCTGTCACCGAACCGAGTCACCTTATCTTCAATAGAAGGACAGTAGCGCGGCCCCGTACCCTCTATATCTCCCATAGCCATGGCAGAACGCTCGATATTTTCAAGAATAATCTCGTGGCACTCCGGCGTCGTATAGGTTAGGTAGCAATCGATCTGATCTTTGTCGCTGTAATCCTTATCGAAATTACTGAAGGAGAAGGGATGAATTTCCTCGTCTCCTTTTTGAACTTCCATGCCGCTAAAATCGATAGAATCCCTGTGCACTCTCGCCGGTGTTCCCGTCTTCATGCGCATGGTGTCGATACCCACTCCCTCAATGCTTGATGTAAGTAAATTAGCAGGCTGCATACCGTCCGGTCCGCTGGAATAATTTACCTCGCCCATAAAGACTCTGCCTCTTAAATAAGTTCCCGTTGCGAGAATCGTCTTTTTAGCCTGATAAATCGCCCCGGTCTTACAAACCACGCCTGAAAGATCGTCGTCAATAAAATAAAAAGAGGCTACCTCGTCCTGAATAAGATGAATGTTTTTTTCATCCTCAAGAGTCATCTTCATGGCGCGGTGATAGTTCCACTTATCCGCCTGGGCGCGCAGAGAATGGACCGCCGGGCCTTTAGAGCGGTTGAGCATGCGAGATTGAATAAAGGTCTTGTCAATGTTCCTTCCGATTTCGCCTCCGAGAGCGTCGACTTCACGTACTAAATGCCCTTTACCTGTACCTCCGATATTGGGATTACAGTTCATGGCGGCGATGGAATTTAAATTCATCGTAATAAGGGCAACTTCCATACCCATTCGTGCCGCGGCCAGGGCCGCTTCACAACCGGCATGCCCTGCACCGACAACGACGATATCCACTGTTTTCGCTAAAAAATCCATAATACTCCTTATTTTCCGATACAGAATTTAGAAAATACGTGATCCAATACTTCTTCGCCCGCGGTTTGGCCCGTAATTTCGCCGAGTTTAATAAAAGCGTCCTCGAAATACACTTCCGCCAGATCCAATCCGATACCGGCCAAGAGGTCATCTCGTCCCTTTTCCATCGATTCAATAGCTTCGCTTAAAAGATTTCTATGACGAAGGGAATAGATCTGCACCTCATCTGATGCAACTTCTCCCGATAAGAACCATGATTCAATGAGATCCTCTACGGCTTTAAGACCTTCCTGTTTGATTAAGCTGGTTTCAAGAACAGCTCCCGGGAAATACTTCTCAAGATCCGAAGGAGTGACGACAGATCCTAAATCCTGTTTATTTAAAAGACAAATCACTCGCTTATCCTGAATACCCTCGATGATTTTAAAATCCTCCTCATCTAAAGGCCTGGAGGCATCGAAAATGGCGATAATTAAATCCGCCGTATCCATACTCTTTAAAGCTCGTTCGATTCCCATCTTTTCTACCAAGTCTTCCGTCTCGCGAATTCCCGCCGTATCCTGCATTCGAAGATGGATTCCATCCAGTGAATAGGAGGCCTCCAAAACGTCCCGGGTGGTGCCCGGGATTTCCGTTACAATGGCCTTATCTTCTCTTAAGATCGCATTTAAAAAAGAACTCTTTCCTACATTGGGCTTTCCGATAATCGACGTGGCAATGCCGTCTTGAATCATTTTCCCCCGTTTAAAGGTCTTAAGAAGCGTCTTCATTTCAGTCAACAATTCATCCGACGTTTTCTCTAAGATCTCCGTGTCTACAGGTTCCACCTCTTCGGTTGAAAAGTCGATGTCCGCCACAAGATAAGCCAAGGTATCTTTTAAGCGACGGCGAAAATCTTCGATTTTACGGTATAAATGCCCCGTAAGTTGACGGGCACTTTGGCGCTGAGAGGATACACTGTCGGCCTCGATCATATCCACAATAGCCTCGGCTTCCGTAAGGTCCAGCTTACCGTTTAAAAAGGCGATCTTTGTAAACTCACCTCGCATAGCGGCCTCACAACCTCCGTCAATAAAAGCGGAAAGAATACGTTCAAGACCGATACTTCCGCCGTGGGCCTGAATCTCCACCATATCCTCTCCTGTGTAGCTGTACGGCCCACGGAATGCTACGGCGAGGACCTCGTCGATCACTTCTTCATTTACGACAAAATGGCCGTAGAGCAATTTCCGATCATTGGAGGGATCGGAAAGCGCGCCCTTCGAGTGGAAAAACTTTTCTGCCATGGCGATGCTGTCCTCGCCACTTAAACGAACAATACCGATACCTGCCGGCGATTTTGCCGTAGAAATAGCAGCTATGGTCATAGGCTCAATCTCTCACTTTCTTTAAAAAAGCCTTCATAGAGACTATGAAGGCTGTGATGTATCCTTATGAATAACGACGCACCGATGAGGTTCCTTTCCCTCGCTGCGCGTGCGAATTCCCTCGACATTTGCGAGGCATGCATGAACGACGCGGCGTTCCTGGGCATTCATCGGTTCCAATTTAATGGATTGATTGGTTTTTAAAACTTTATTGGCGGTCTTTCCGGCGACGCGTTTTAAAGCTGCTTCACGTTTTTTACGATAGCCGCTGCAGTCGACGATGACCCGTCTGAAGTCCTTCGTTCGGCGATTGATCATAGCCGATAAGACGGTCTGAATACCGTTAAGCGTCGCTCCGCGCTTGCCGATGACAATACCCGTTTCCTCTCGCTTGCCGTCGATGGCAACAAAGATTTCTCTGTCCTTGAATTCAACAGAAAGAGTATACCCTAGGCCGAGGGAATCCATCAGGCGATCAATAAATTCACGGATGAAGACTTCCAGCTCTGCGTCGCTCGGTTCTTCAAAAACCTCTTCGGGCTCTTCAATCTCTTCTTTCTCCGCAACTTCAATTTCTTCATCGCTCGCAGCTTCATCGATCGACTCGTCGACTTTCCGTTCCTCCAGATCCTTACGAACGGATTTTATCTCTTCATCCTGCAGGATCGAGTCGATGATATCTCTATTATCGACTTTCTTTTTAACCTTGACGATAGCGTCTTTCCCTCCGATCAGGCCCAAAAACCCTCCGGAAGGCTCCTCGATAATTTCAACGTCCACTTTATCACGGGACGTCTTCAGTTCCTTCAAGGCCTTTTCAATGGCCTCGTCGATTGTCTTAGCCGATTGGATGGAAAAGTTCACGCTATGCCTCCTTTTCTTTTTCCTTTTCGATAATTTTATTGCTTATCTGTTGTTGGAAAATGGTGAAGATACTACCTACAATCCAGTATAAAACAAGACCCGCCGCCATATTACGAGCAAATACCAAAATCATGATGGGCATCATAATGGACATACTCTTCATCATCTGCTCCGACTGCTCCGTAGAAGGACCGGTATTGGCCTTTTGTGTCAAATAGGTAGAAAGCCAAGTAAAAAATGCCGCTATAATAGGCAAAACAAGTTTAGTCGGATCCGGATGATCCAATGTGGGCACAAAGAAAAAGTTCTTTTGTATGGACGCGTAAAATTCCGGATTCGTAAAAGCAAACTTTGTCGGAAACATAAAAATTCTGTAAAAAGCTAGCAATACAGGGAATTGAACCAACATGGGAAGACACCCGCTTAAGGGATTAAATTCCGCTTCTTTGTAGAGCTGAGATTGCTTTTGAGCTAAAAGCTGAGGGTCATTTTCATATTTTTTTTGAATTTTTTTCATTTCCGGTTGAATTTTTGCCATCTTCAACTGATTTTTTGTTTGAAATAAGTTTAAAGGCAAGAGGGCAAAGCGCAACAAAAGAGTCGTAACGATGATCGCAATCGCATAATAAGAAATTGCCTCCGGCTCAGAGCCTATACTCGCCACGAAATCATACACATGACGCAAAATAACGCCAAAAAAACTCGCTAATGCATTAATCAAATAAACTTCCTCCTAGTCTATGGAAGGGGATCGTAGCCACCTTTATGAAAAGGATGACATCGTAAAATGCGCCTTATGGTTAAATAAAGCGCTTTAAAAAAAGGATATTTCAAAAAAGCTTCATAGCCGTATTGGCTACAAGTCGGATAAAAACGGCAATGAGCGCCTACTAAAATATACTTGGAGATATATCGCTGATAGAAGCGAATTAGGGCAAGGGCAATCTTATTCATAATTACTTTTCCCTTTTTATCATCTTAGAGACACGCATTAAATGGTAAAAAGAAGATTTCATTTCTTTGAATGTCATCTCGGAAACATTATTCTTTACCACAACGACTAAATCGTAACCTACGGGCAGCTTGGAATAGACCTCTCCATAGAGAACTCGGAGACGTCTTTTTATCTTATTGCGAACAACGGCCTTTCCCACCTTTTTATTGATGGAAAAACCCATCCGAGAATGGTCCAGGCCGTTACGTCTGATGTAGAGAGTATAGTTTCGGTTACCGAAAGTTTTTCTCTTCTTATAAACTTTTTTAAAGTCGCTATCCTTTTTAAGAAAGTACTTCTTATCCATGGATTAAGCAGAAAGTTTCTTTCTTCCCTTTGCTCTACGAGCGCGTAATACCTTACGACCGCCGCGGGTTCTCATGCGAGCACGAAATCCGTGTTCTCTTTTTCTTTGTTTACGTTTCGGTTGATACGTTCTTTTCATTAGACTACACCTCCTCCGTCGGGATCTAAAAATCGCCTAAACGACCTATTTTTAAAATACACTCTATATATTATAGAGATAGAATGGAATCAAGTCAATTGTTTTATGGAAAAATCCCTGTATAATCCCGTCGAAGGTGTGAAAACGCTTTTCACTTTCTAATAAAAAAGTGAATTAGAAATGCACTTTTTTACCTTTCAGGTATGTTGATAACTTTTTATGGATTGTGTATAATTATTTTTAACCTGTTAATAAAAAAATTCCTGTGAATAGATTGTGAGTTATTCACAGAATGTTGATAACCTGTTGATAAGTTTTTTTCTTTCGAGAAATTTTCGCAAAACAAGCAACTTTTTCAACATGTTTATCCACATTATATAGGATTTGAGCTTGTTTATAAAGACTCTATCCCCATTATCCACAGTCTTGTGGATTTTTTAATCCCTGGGTTTCTTTTCCACATGTTTATATGTTGATTGTTGTTCAAAAAAAGCGAGAGTGAAAAATGGCATTAGATGTGCAAACACTTTGGAACGAAGCGTTTCAATTAATACTTAAAGAAAATCTCTACGATTCTCAGATCAATACCTGGTTCCGCCCCATAACGCCGGTGGCTATTCGAGGAGATGAACTTATCCTCGGAGTTTCAAGAGAATTTGTCTTAAATCACCTGAAAAAAAATAATAATAATTATAAAAGTTTAATTCAAAGGGTCGTAAAAGAAGTCAGCGGCGTAGATTATACGATTCAATTTACATTAATTTCCGACCGTCCCGGCGAAACCATACCGGAAGATTCCACAGCAGAGACGGTCTATCATTTAAATCCGAAATATACTTTTGATTCCTTCGTCGTGGGCCAGTCAAATCAATTTGCCCATGCGGCATCTCTTGCCGTAGCCGAAAACCCGAAAGAAGCTCACGCCAATCCCTTGTTTATTTACGGAGGCGTCGGCCTGGGAAAGACCCACTTGATGCATGCAATCGGTCATTTTATGCACCGTAACGACCCGACGAAACGCATCTTATACGTAACGAGCGAACAATTCACCAATGAATTTATTGCATCTATTCAAACCAATCGAAATGAAGAGTTTCGCAGAAAATACCGTTCACAGGACCTTCTTTTAATAGACGATATTCAGTTTATCGCCGACAAGGAATCAACCATGGACGAATTTTTCCATACATTTAATGAACTCCACGGCCGCGACAAACAAATTGTACTTACAAGTGACAAACCGCCGAAAGATATTCAAAAACTGGAGCAACGCTTAATTTCTCGCTTCGCCTGGGGTCTTGTTGTGGATATTCAGGCACCGGATTTGGAAACGCGTATCGCTATTTTAAGGAACAAAGCGCAAAGCGACGGATTCGACGTGCCGGATGAGGTTATTAACTATATCGCCACCCATGTAAAAAGTAATATTCGTGAGCTGGAGGGGGCTCTTTCTCGGGTAACGGCCTATTCCAAACTTACAACCGGCGTCGTCAGCGAAGAAACAGCGGCCTATGTATTAAAAGACATCTACGAAAACAATAAACCGGTTCAAATTACGGTCTCCCACATTAAAGAGATCGTAGCCGAAAATTACAATATTACCGTAGAGCAGATGGACAGTAAGAAGCGTTCAAGACCTTTGGCCTATCCTCGCCAAATTGCCATGTACCTGACCCGGGAGCTGACGGAACTTTCTCTTCCGAAAATCGGTCAGGAATTTGGCGGAAGGGATCATTCTACGGTTATTCACGCCTGTGATAAAATTAGAAGCGACATAGAAAAGGACACGGAACTCGCTGTGGAAATCGAATCTCTACAGGAAAAGATTCGAGGCAATTAAAATCCTGTGGATAAAATGGGGAATGATGCACGGCGTTATAAACAATCTATCCACAGATAGAAACCTGTGGATTACTTTTTTAGGAAGCCTTTCCACATGTTCACAGGCCCTACTACGATTACGAAGTATTAATCTAATATATAGAGGAGGAAAGCCTTGAAATTTCAAATTGATAAATCAGTTCTTGCATCGATTGTTTCGATGGTATCGAGAGCAATTTCTTCCAAGACCAATATGCAAATATTGGAAGGTCTTTATATGGAAGCAAAAGACGGAAAATTAACTCTCCGTGCCACGGATACGGAAATTTCCATGGAATCTCAACAGTCCTGTTTTGTAGAAGAAGAGGGAAGTATTGTCTTAAATGCCTCCTTATTCGGTGATATCGTGCGCAAACTTCCATCGGCCATGGTGCATATCGAAAGCGAAGGACAAAAAGTTTCCCTTACATGTGAACAGTCCCATTTCGAAATAATGGGTCAAAACCCCGAGGAATATCCTCAACTCCCCGAGCTCGGCGGCAGTGAAAAGATCGTCGTGACAGGTGCATCTCTTTTAAAAGCCTTTAAGGAAACGCAATTTGCAACGAGTAACGACGATATGCGCATTGTCTTAACCGGCGTTTTATTAGATGTAACGAAAGAGAACATTACATTTGTAGCTCTAGACGGCTATCGTATGGCCATGAGCAAAATTAAGGGAGAGCAGGAAGTTGTTCGTAACCTGATCCTGCCGGCCAGAAGTGTTTCTGAAATTTCGAAACTAATCGATGAGAATAAGACACTTGTGCTTGAAATCGGAAATAATCATATTTTAATTGAGTTCGATGAAACGAAATTTTTCACCAAGCTCTTAAACGGAGAGTTTTTCCAATACAACAGCTTGATTCGAAAAGATCATGATATGGAACTTTCAGTCGAACGCAAGCCCTTTATTGCCGCCTTGGAACGGGCAAGTCTTATGACGGGAAAAGAGCGTAACGGCCTCGTTAAACTCGATATTCATGACGATATGATCGAAATTCTCTCAAATTCAGAAGTAGGGAAAGTTCACGAAACTGTTCAGGCGGAAAAGTCCGGAAAAGATCTCACCATTGCATTTAACGCCCGTTATCTGCTCGAAGGGATTCGCGTCATTGAAGATGAGACGATTAAAATGGGCTTTACCGATGCTGTGAATCCCTGTATTATCACTCCTACAGACGGTGAAGAGTATCTCTACCTCGTCTTACCCGTAAGGTTGGCGAATCTATGATTATAAAAACCGACTTTATAAAATTGGACAGTTTTTTAAAACTGATGGCATGGGTGGATTCTGGCGGTATGGCGAAAATGGTCATCGGTGACGGTATCGTCTTTGTCAACGGAGAGAGAGAAACCAGAAGAGGAAGAAAACTCTACCCGGGGGATGAAGTCGAAATGATGGGAATGAAGGAAACCGTAGAGAAGGAGTAATCCTGAGGCTTTGTACAAATCGAACATTTGTACTATACTAGAGAGATAGAGTCTTAAGGAGGAAGGCATGTTTGTTAAAACTCTGGATATGGTGAACTTTCGCAATCACGGCCACCTGTCCATGACCTTCGGCGAGGAGATGTACCGTCTGATCGGGCCCAACGGCCTGGGTAAAACTAATTTTTTAGAAGGCATTTACGTCTCCATGACCGGTCGAAGCTTTAGAACCAATGCCTTAAAAGAAGTAATCACCTTCAAAGAAGAATACAGTTATCTCGCATCGACGGTTCACATCGATACTTTCGATCATAAAATGCAGCTGACGATTAAGGAAAGCGGCAAGCATTATATGCGCGACAATAATCCTATTAAACGCACAAAAGATTACGGACGGGGGCTGGGTGTCGTGGTGTTTGAACCGAAGCATCTTCAGATGATTCAGGGCTCACCTTCCGGACGGCGCAGCTTTTTAGACGATATGCTCCGTATGACCTCTCCCGTCTATGACGAAAGCTACAGCGGATATTATCACGTGCTCTATCAACGAAATTATGTACTTAGAAAATTAAAAGAGCCGTCTTTATTGGATGTGTATGATCGGAGACTGTCCGTTTATGCGGCCGTTTTATTAAAAGAGCGATTGAAATTTTTAAAGCGTATGGCACCCGGTGTCTCTAAATACTATGAGGTTATTTCAGGGGACAGCGAAAGCCTGGAGGTACGTTATAAAGCATCTTTTCCCGTGACACGTATTGTAGATTTGGAAGCGGAATTTTACGAAAGCTTAAAATCATCTCGAGAATCAGATCGTGAGCGTGGAAGAACGGGGATAGGACCTCATTTAGACGATTTATCTTTTTTATTGGACGGACGAGAGGCTAAAAGATATGCCTCTACCGGCCAGATACGAAGCATCGTATTGGCTTTAAAGTGTTTGGAAATCGAGCGGGTAGGCGAATTTTTAGGAAGCGCGCCTGTGGTTTTATTAGACGATGTCTTATCGGAGCTCGATGATATGCGGCGTGATGTGCTTTTGTCGGAGATAAAGGGACAGTGTTTTATAACGTCGGCGGAAGAAATTGCCAGCTTGAAACAAAAATCTGCGGCCATCGATTTAAATAGATAAGGGTACTTTGCGGTTTTGAGGAGGATTTATGGTTAAGGAAAATGAATATAATTCCAGTAATATACAGGTACTGACCGGTTTAGATCCGGTGCGTAAGCGCCCGGGGATGTATATAGGTTCTACCGGTGCCAAAGGGCTTCATCACCTGGTATATGAAGTTGTAGACAACTCCATCGACGAAATTTTGGCGGGACGATGCGATCAGGTGATCGTCGAACTTCATAAAGACGGATCGGTGAGCGTATCGGATAACGGCAGCGGGATCCCCGTTGATATTCATCCCCAGACGAAAAAAAGCACGGTGGAAACGGTCTTAACCATTCTCCACGCCGGAGGCAAATTTAACAGCGACGCCTATAAAGTCTCCGGGGGCCTTCACGGCGTCGGGGTTTCAGTCGTCAACGCCCTATCGAAGAAATTAGTGGCCCATGTTAAGCGGGAAGGGAAGGCTTTTGAGCAAAGTTTCTCCCGGGGAAAACCTACCTCTTCTTTGGAAGTAGTTGAGGAAAATGTTAAGGAAACCGGAACGACCATTACCTTTTGGCCCGATGAAGAAATTTTTACTGAAACCGTAGAATTTAGTAAAGAAACTTTGGCCCGTCGTTTCAGAGAAATGGCCTTTTTAAATAAAGGTGCCTATATCGAATTTATCGACCATCGCCCAGAGACGGAGTTTAAAGAAGTTTACCACTATAAGGGCGGCATTCAGTCCTATGTGGAATACATCAATCGCAATAAAAAGTCTATTCACGATAAAATCTTCTACATCGATGAGATCGAAGAAGATACGGATGTGGAGATTGCGATTCAATACACAGACGGTTATCGGGAGACGGTTTTAACCTTTGCCAATAATATTAATACGGAAGAAGGGGGAACCCATCTCTCCGGTTTCAGAAGTGCCCTGACGAAGAGCATTAATGAATACGGGAGAAAATATAACTATATTAAAGAAAAAGAAGAGAATCTCTCCGGTGAAGACGTGCGGGAGGGGATCAGCGCGGTTATAAGTGTAAAGCTTCCCGATCCTCAATTTGAAGGACAGACCAAGGCGAAGCTCGGCAATTCCGAAACCCGTTCTATCGTAGAGAGAGTAGTGAATAATAATCTCGCGACTTTCCTTGAGGAAAATCCGAAAATCGGAAAGATTATTTTAACGAAGGCTCTATCCGCCCGCCGGGCGAGAGAGGCTGCCAGAAAAGCGAGAGACTTAACCCGCAAGCGTTCGATCTTAGATAATACGCCTCTTCCAGGTAAGCTCTTCGACTGTCAAAGCAACGACAACGAGATTACGGAGATCTTTCTCGTGGAAGGGGACTCCGCAGGCGGCAGTGCCAAGGGCGGAAGAGACAGCAGTTACCAGGCGATATTGCCTCTTCGCGGTAAGATTATGAATGTTGAGAAGGCGAGGATGGACAGAATTTTAAATTCCAATGAAATTCGCGCCATGATCACCGCCTTCGGAACCGGCGTCGACAAGGAATTCGATATTAATAAACTGCGTTACGGCAAAATTGTTATTATGACCGATGCCGACGTAGACGGCGCCCATATTCAAACCTTACTTTTAACTTTCTTCTTCCGCCATCTGCGGGAGCTTATTGAAGAAGGTCATGTCTTTGTGGCGAGACCTCCTCTTTACGGCGTGAAGCGAGGTTCGAAAGTGCTTGAATATTGCTATAATGAAGAAGAACTTCAAGAAGCTATGAAACGCCTGGGCAAAACTAACAATAATCTGAAAATCGGTCGCTATAAAGGTCTCGGTGAAATGAACGCCGAGGAACTTTGGGAAACGACGATGAATCCCGAGCATAGGGTCTTGCTCCGCGTAGGTGTGGAAGATGCGCAAGCCGCTGATGAAGTCTTTTCCATGCTTATGGGACAGGAAGTGGCGCCTCGCCGGGAATTCATTGAAGAAAATGCGGTCTATGCAGAAAATATAGATGCTTAGGAGGAAACAGTGGCAAAATTTGCAAATCAACACGGAATACACGATGTCGTCTTAGAAGACGCCATGAAAAAAGCCTATCTGGAATACTCCATGAGCGTTATCGTCGCTCGTGCTCTACCTGATGTGCGCGACGGCCTTAAACCCGTTCATCGCCGTATTCTCTACGGTATGCAGCAACAAGGTTTATCTCCCGATAAGCCTCACCGTAAAAGTGCCCGTCTCGTCGGAGATGTTATGGGTAAGTATCACCCCCATGGTGACTTTTCGATTTATGAGGCCATCGTACGTTTGGCGCAGGATTTCAATATTCGCTACCCCTTAGCAGACGGCCAGGGAAACTTCGGTTCAATGGACGGCGACAGCGCCGCCGCCATGCGTTATACCGAGGTGCGTATGTCCAAGCTCGCCGTGGAAATGCTCAGAGATCTCAATAAAGACACGGTAGATTTCGTACCGAATTTTGACGAAGAACTTATGGAACCTGCCGTCTTGCCGGCGAGATTTCCCAATCTTCTTGTAAACGGATCGGCGGGGATCGCCGTCGGGATGGCGACGAATATGGCGCCTCACAATATGAACGAATCTATTGACGGCGTCATCGCCTATATGGATAATCCCGACATTTCCTTGGAAGAGTTGATGACCCATATTAAAGGGCCCGATTTTCCAACAGGCGCCTTTATTATGGGTCGTGAAGGCATAAAAGAAGCCTATAAAACAGGACGAGGCAAGATTAAGGTAAGGGCCCGTGCGGAAATCGAGCCGATTCGAAGTAAACATCAAATCGTCGTCACAGAAGTGCCCTATCAAGTGAATAAGGCGCGGATTGTGGAAAAGATCGCCGAACTCGTTAAAGACAAGAAGATCAACGGCATCTCCGATATTCGCGATGAATCCAACCGCCGCGGCGTGCGTCTCGTTATCGAGCTTAAACGGGACAGTAATCCCAATGTTATTTTAAATCAGCTTTACAAAGAGACACAGCTTCAAATTACATTCGGCATTATCAACCTCGCTCTTGTGGACGGCGTACCTAAGGAGCTGAGTTTAAAAGAACTGATTCACTACTATGTCATGCATCAGAGGGATGTTGTAACTCGGCGCACTACCTTCGATTTAAATAAGGCTAAAGCGAGAGTTCATATTATTGAAGGGCTGAAACTCGCCATCGATCATATTGACGAGATTATCGAAATCGTTAAAAGCTATCGAACCGACGAGGAGATCAAGGCGAAATTCACCGAACGCTTCGGTCTCACCGATGTTCAAGGTCAAGCGATTTTGGATATGCGCATTAAGCGTTTAAGCGGCTTACAAGTTGAAAAACTCAATGAAGAACACGAAGAACTCCTCAGCTTAATCGAAGAGTTGGAAGCTATTTTGGCCGATCCCGAGGTATTGGATAATACAATTAAGGGAGAACTTCTTGAGATAAAAGAAAAATACGGCGATCTTCGCCGCACGGTCATTACCAAATCCGACGGCGATGTAGACGATATCGATCTTATCGAAGAAGAAGAAATCGTCGTGACGCTGACAAACTCCGGCTATATTAAGCGTATGCCCGAGGGAACCTATAAACCTCAACATCGCGGCGGCCAGGGGATCAGCGCCCTCAATAAAAAGTCAGATGATTTCGTAACGAGTCTTTTCATTACTACTACTTTGGATACGATTTTGTTCTTTACGGATAAGGGAAGAGTTTATAAAAAACTCGCCTATGAAATTCCCGCAGCAAGTCGCAATGCCAAGGGAATGGCCATTGTGAATCTTCTACCTTTAGAAGAAAATGAGAAGATTCAAGCCATCATTCCCATATCGGAAGTACACGAAAACGACCATTTGGTGCTGCTCACAAAAGAAGGCTATATTAAGCGTACCAAGATGGAAGAATACGAAAATATCCGTAAAAACGGCCTCATTGCCATGACCTTAAGAGAAGGCGACGAAGTGATCGGCGGTCGTCAAACCAAGGGCGACGAAGAATTGATTCTCGTCACGAAAAAAGGTATGTCCCTTCGCTTAAAAGAAGAAGATATTCGTGCCCAAGGTCGCACCGCCATGGGGGTTATCGGTATTCGCTTAGATGAGGATGATGAAGTGGTAAGCTTTGTCGGCGTAAAAGACGGAAATACCCTGGCTGTGATCAGTGAAAACGGATATGGTAAGCGTACGCTTATGAATGAATACAACACGCAAAACCGCGGAGGTAAGGGACTTATTACCTACCGAATCAAAGAAAAGACAGGGGATGTTGTAGCGGCTAAGGCTTTAAACGATAATGATCAGATTATGATGATCACCGAAGACGGCTCGATTATTCGCCTATTGGCAGAATCTATTTCATCTCTGGGTCGTGCCACAAGCGGCGTGAAACTTATGAATATTAAAAACAGTACCATCGTAGCTGTGGCGGAATATGTAGGCGAAGAATAAAGAAGTATGGATAGTATTTTAAAATGACCGTATACTATACTTGATCGAAAAAAGGAGGCGCTTATGTTTGAACTGGATGTAAATAATAGGGGAGACGAGCTGCTTCTCACTTTAAGCGGCGAAATGGATATGTACTACACGCCGAAGTTTAAAGAAGAGGCGCTTCAGGCTTATAATGAAGATCCGAAGAATATTGTCATTGATGCAAAAAACTTGGAATATTTAGATTCCACCGGATTAGGCGGTTTTATTCATTTAATGAATGCCGTCAAGCAAAACGGTCATACCATTACCTTGGTGGATTTACAGCCTAATGTAAAAAAGCTGTTTACCATTACAAAGCTGGATAAATTGTTTAAATTAGAAGGAGAGGCGTAATGGATAATAAGGTCTATATGACACTTCCGGCGAAGCCGCGTTTTTTATCCCTCGCCCGTTTGGCGGCCTCGGGTATTTGCGTAGGTGTGGACATTGACATGGATACTCTCTCCGATATCCGTCTGCTCCTTACGGAAAGTTGTAATCTTTCTTTCGAGATCGGCGAAAAGGAGACCATTGATATCGTCTTAATGCCCGAAGATGACGGCATTCGCTTCAGTGTGTCAGGGATCAGTAAAGAGCGGGTCGATTCCGATGAATCTCTTCAAATCACGGAGATGATTCTCGAATCATTAGCCGACGAACTTACATTTGACGAGGATAAAATCATCGTTTATAAAAATTTCGGAGTTTAATATGGACAGACAAGCCTATGACAGCATGGATAAGCCCCTTTCAAAAGATGAAAGGAAATCTTTATTTGCTGAATATGCTGAAACCGGCGATAAGGAAATTCGAGATATTTTAATTGAGGAACATCTCTATATTGCTGAAATTCTAGCAAAAAAATACACGGGGAAGGGCATCGACTACGACGATATTTTTCAAGTCGCTTCTATGGGCCTTATTTTTGCCGTGGAACGTTTCGATCCTTCGAAAGGCTTCGAATTTTCGTCCTTTGCAACGCCCACCATTATCGGAGAAATAAAAAAACATTTCCGTGATAAAGGTTGGACCATTCGCGTACCTCGCCGTATTCAGGAACTTTCAAAAAAAATCAACGATGCCAAACTTTCCCTGTCGCAGAAGAATCAGCGGACGCCGACGATTCAAGAAATCGCCAGGACCTTGGATATTACCACAGCTGAAGTATTGGAAGTTATGGAAGCCTCTAAAGTATATTCACCGGAAAGTCTGGATATGACCTTCGATTCCGGCGGAGAAGACAGAGAGCTTACGCGTGGCGATCGCATCGGCGTTGAGGAGGAGTATTTCAATAAAGTGGAATTAAACGACTTTATTCAGCGGGTCATGGAAAATTTCAATGATGTGGAAAAAACCATTTTGATCGATCGCTATCAGTATAGAAAGACCCAGGTATCCATTGCTGAAAAACTGGGTATTTCCCAAATGACGGTGAGTCGTATTGAAAAGAAGCTTTTAGAAAAAATGCGCAAAGAAATCGAAAAATCCGGAGCAATGTAATGAATCGTAAGAAAAACGTATTGCGTTTAAAGAAAATACTCTATATTCTGGAAATGATCATGTCGATTTTAATTTTAATAGGCATTGTCATCTCTATTCCCGACCTTATAAAGTATATGACAGCAATATTGGTCAGTAGCAGAAGCTATAGTTACGATCTCTTTCAATCTTTTATAAGCCATGTTCTTTTAATGGTGATCGGTCTTGAATTTGTGGCCATGCTGATTTCTCACGAAGAATACCAGATCATCTACATTATGACCATGGTTGTGGCGCGGAAAATGCTCGTCTACGGAGATGATACCGCCTCTCTTTTTGTCGGCGTCGCCGCCATCTCTATTTTATTTATCGTCCGGAAATATTTTACGGTGCATCAAATATTGGCTAATGCAGGGATCGCTATCTTTGAATCATCGACGCATATACACAGCGTGAACGAACACCTGATTCGAGATATTGAGACAGGCGAAAAGACCATAGGCGATTACGTCACCAAGCTATTTTCCAAGGAACATCTTGTACTTGAAGAAGGTGGCGTTGTAGAGGATGCACTTTATATCTATCAGATTGAGAGTATGGAGGATGAGGGGATCGGGTTAATCGCATTGGAAGAAAAGAATAAAATCTTCTAATGAATGTCAAAATACATTGTAAACATATGATAGAATGTGTATACTGTCTGTAGGGAGCTGTAGCTCAGCAGGATAGAGCAGTGCCCTCCTAAGGCACGTGCCGGGGGTTCGACTCCTCTCAGCTCCGCCACTACATATACTATAGGCTACAAATCTTGTTTCTAAGGTGTAGAAGGATAGAACAATGTTTTATAGATTGTTCTATCCTGTTTTAATTTACCGGATTCGTAAATACAAAAAGATCAAGGGCCTGAAAGTATGTGTCCAACCATGAATATAATAAAATTTTAGAATGAGGTGACTATGGAGGATATTAAATCGTCCCTATCCGATGTGATGAACTCAATTTATTTAAAGTATAAATTGAACTTCTATCAAAACTTATATTACGATAACGGAAGTAGCGAAGACTCTCTTACGGTTATGGAAAAATTTTGTGCCGAAGCTATTTTCGCTTTACAAGGACCTACGGTCAATCAATTGGCAAAGTTTATTCGCGTAAGTCAACCTAATGCGGCATATAAAGTAAATAATCTCGTAAAGAAAGGCCATGTTGAAAAAGTACGTAGTCAAAAAGATCGTCGACAAGTCCATTTATTCGTTACGGAAAAATTTAAAGAGCAGTATCACGTAAATTATCGCTATGTGGATGAGATCATCGATTGTTTACAGGATAAAGTGTCCGATGAAGAATTGGAAACCTTTAAAAAGGTACTGGAAATCATGGACGACGGCGTCCTCGAGCATGTGTCGGAAGCTTTACATAGAGAGAATAACGTCTCTTTTACTGCTCAATACCATGGATAAGCGGCAAATTCGAAAATTTAAACGCATGGAGAAGACCATGCGATTGGCAGAAAATCGCTATACGCGCTCTCTTATTCAATCTATGTCCCTATCCGATGACGAGGAGAGCATCGCTTCTTTGGAAGAGTCTCACCATCTTTTGAGAGAAGATATTCGAAAGTTGAGAGCTCTCTTGGACGGTCCCTTTGACGTTTCGGAAGATGACATTATAAAAACAGATGAGCCTATGAGACCCATAGATTAAAGATCCCCCTCCGGGATCTTTTTTTATACATGTATCCATCAATGATGTTAAATCATTTATAGAAAATATGAATACCTATAAAATAAGAATTATTTAAAACTGTGCTATGGTATGATGAAATAAATTGGGAGGTTTTTATGGATTTTAAAGAGCGAATAGCAGATGAATATCAAACGACAGACGGTGTCGGCGTCTTCCAGGCGAATATTACGGGAAAATGTAATTTAAGATGCGAACACTGCCATATTATGAAAAACAGTGACTACAAGGAAATGTCGAAAGAGACGATGGATAAATGTATCGAAGCATTGAAGAAGCGCGATTTCCACACCTTGGATATTACCGGCGGCGAGCCGACGACCCACCCTCATCTGGTGGAATTTATTAAAGAGGCGAGCTCTTATGTAGATAAAATTATTTTACGCACCAATGCCGTCGATCTTTCCGAGCATGAGGAATTGTTGAAATTAATCGACGATTTCAATATGCAAATTGTCGTCTCCTTGCCTTGCTACACGGAAGAAAATGTAGATTCTCAGCGGGGTGCGGGAACGTTTAAAAAGATTATTCCCAATCTGAAACGTTTAAACGAAATGGGTTATGGAAAAGAGAGAGATCTTTCCCTGGTATACAATCCTCTGGGAGCATTTTTGCCCGGTCCTCAAAAAGGATTGGAACAGGATTACAAAGATCACTTAGGGGAGCATGACGTCACCTTCTCCGAACTCTTTACCATTACCAATATGCCCATCGGCTTTTTCAGAGATAAGCTGAAGGAAGAGGGCTTGGAAGAAGATTATATAGAGCTTCTCGAAAGTAATTTCAACGAAGATACGGTAGAAAATTTAATGTGTCGTTTTCAAATTTCAGTCAATCCCGAGGGAGATATCTTCGATTGCGACTTCCATTTGGCGGAAGGTGTACATCCGAAGACCTATCAAACCATCGATGATGTCTTGGCAACAGATGATTTAGACCGACCTATTACCTGGAAAGAATACTGCTACGGCTGCACCGCCGGCGCAGGCTCCAGCTGCGGCGGCGCATTGGAATAGAATCAAAAAAACCCCGATACCGGGGTTTTTTCATGCTCTAAAGAAATTATTCAGCGTCTTTTAACCGGCGAATGGCTTCCCTTACATCTTCCTCTGTAAGATCTTCTCCCTTTTCACGAAGTTTTTTGGACCATTCAATGGCTTCTTCCCGTTCTTTGGTAGGAGCAGTCTTTTGTTTTTCTAAGCTGTTTTTTACGAGGGGAATCATTTCAGCCCACGCCGTCACCACGGAATTTTCATTTTGAATGTGGCGCACCAAGCGGCCGAAGGTCCAGTCTTTAGTGGTTTCCGTCATAGCCGCCTTATGGGGGAAGATTTCACCTTTTTTTCTAAGATTTAAGAGAAATTCCTGTAATAATTCAGAGGAAAAATCGACAAAGACCAAAAGCTCTTCTTCTACGATTTTTTCTTTCTTATTCGTCTTCTCGTATCCCGGGAGTTCGGCTAAATAGCCGAGGTATTCTCCCAGTTCTTCGGGCTTCACTTGTCTTTTTTTAATTTTAAGATGATCGGCGGTTTCAAGTAATTTATTTCGTCGTTCTTCGTTTTCGATTCCGTAATAAATCAGCGTACTCATAATAACTCCTTTAATCCTTTTCCGGCAAATATTTCCAATAGCGCTTCGGCATATGTTGAATCATTCGTTTGGAACTTCTTCTCTCGTCGATGGCGACGCCGTCGTAAAATGACTTCCACGCCTCTTGATAATAGCGCTCTTTTTGGGTTTCCTTCATATGGGTCGCTTCCGGTATGAAAAAATCCACGACGCCATGTAGGTGGCGTGCACAGTAGTGTCTTTTGCGATCGAACAAAATCCATTTTTCCCCTGGAAGGCGACGGAGAAAGTGATCGATAAGAAGAGGAAGAAGGTCATTTTCAGGTTCCAGTTCACCTAATAAGTACCCGTCCTGTATTTCTTTTAATCGAAGGAAGCCCTTATAGCTGTGGAGTTCCCGGCGAACTGTCTTTAAGTAGCGTTGAAAAGCTAAGGCAGAGGGATCTAAAGAATTGAGAAACCGAGGACCTTCGTCGTAAAGTTGCCGGATAGTGCGGCCTAAGATACGGTCTTTATCTTCTTCAAAAGAATGAAAGACAAAGATAATATCTCTATAGACATTGCATGTAAAGTTTTCAATCAGAGATTTTCTTATGCGCTCCGCCTTATCTTCTTCCGAGTGAATAAAGCGTTCACTCTCAAAAAAAGTCATGGCACCGTCGTCTGTGCGTATATCTAAATCGAGAAGGAAAGGGTAACCGTAAAAGATAACCGTTAAAAAGCCGGAGAAGCTTCCGTCGTAGCGATAGATCATAGGAAACTGAGCTGTCCCGCCGCAGTGGATCCCAAGAGTTTTGCTCTGAGATCTCCGGCGTCTGAAAAATACATGCCGAAGTATTTCCCGCCGACAGTCATAAAATGTCTGGCTTTTTTTGTGGAGATTTTAAGGAGTTTGAGATCGTCATAGCGTAAGGGAGCGAGTTTTCTTGCACTTATGATCCGCTTTGCGTAAGTGGGGCCAATTCCCGGGATGCGAAGGAGCATGTTGTAATCCGCGCGATTAATCTCGACGGGAAATTCGTGGAGATGTAAAAGAGCGTGTTGCATTTTAGGATCCACATCCGGGTCTAAATTAGGTTGTCTATCGTTTACTATCTCATCGGTACTGAAGCGATAAAATCGCATAAGCCAATCGGCCTGATAGAGCCTGTGTTCTCTTAAAAGAGGTACTTTTGTAATTCCTTTAAGGAGAGGGGAGCGAACGACAGGGACAAAAGCGGAATAAAAGACTCGCTTTAAATTGTAATCCTTGTATAAAGAGGTGGAGCGATTTAAAATCATGCGGTCGTCTTCCCCTAAGGCGCCGACGATCATTTGGCTCGATTGTCCGGCGGGAAGATAGGAATTTTTCACCACCGGGAGACGGGAGGCTTTTCGTTCTAAAATACCGTGGTTTAAGCGTTCCATAGGTCCTAAAATCGAAGGGTAATCCTTTTGAGGGGCCAGGCGCCTGAGCCCGTCACGATCGGCAATTTCTACATTAATACTCATGCGGTCTACAAGAGAAGCCATTTCATCCACTAGGGCGGGATCGGCGCCGGGAATGGCTTTCATGTGGATATAGCCGTAGAAATGCTCCTCTTCCCGTAAAATGCGTGCCACCTCGATTAAACGCTCCATGGTTTCATCGATGGAGTGTTCGATGCCTGAGGATAAAAAGAGCCCTTCAATGTAATTGCGTTTGTAAAAAGAGAGAGTAAGATCCGCCACCTCCCTTGGTGTAAACGATGCCTTCTCACCGCCTTCTTCCCTACTGTTAGGGCAGTAGGCGCAGCGATAGATGCAGCGATTGGTAAGAAGTATTTTTAAAAGAGAAATGCAGCGGCCGTCGGCACTGTAACTGTGGCAGATACCCGACGGTGCGGAATTGCCTATGCCGCCTTTATTTTTGCGACTGCCCCCTGATGAAGAACAGGATACATCGTATTTGGCAGCGTCGGCCAATAGTTTTAATTTTTCTCCTAATTCCATAAGAGCCTCCAAACATTTGTTCTGTTCATCAAATTATATCATAGAACGAAATAAGGTAAAGAGACTAAAAAAATCTCCCGATCGGGAGATTTTGCGAGGATCCGTCTCTTCCGGGTGATGGTATCCATCTGCTTTATGAGACGAATCATAAAATCGACTTTTTTTACCATAGTGGTCAGTTCTCTATGACCGGTTCTCCGGTGTCGATAGTCAAAGGAATGATTCAATAATCGATTATTAATATTCTAAAAAAAGCCAGCATTATAAATTTTAACTTTTTAAAAATAAAAAGGTAAAAAAATACAAAAAATATAATTTTGTGTCTCAAATAATGTAGAGGACAAGAAGTTTAAGTTGTAAAACAGACAATAGTATGCAATATATACTATCAAATAGATTTCATAAGAAAAATAATGTCATTTTTTGTCTAAAATCATAAGATTGAAAATAAAATTTGCATTTTTACTTTCCTATGATTACAATAGTATACAAAGTACAATACAAAGAATTGAAAATTATGAGCAGACGTTGATTGTACTTTGTTTTTGAAAAACAGGTAGGAGTAGGAACATTGTTGTCATCCGCAGGAACAACAGATAGTGGAAGGAAGGTTTAGTATGAAGTCATTATTAACCGGAAATGAAGCTATTGCTCGTGGTGTCTATGAGGCCGGCGTAAAATTGGCTGCCGCCTATCCCGGAACACCGAGTACAGAAATTTTGGAAGAATTGGCACAACATAAGGATGTTATGCACGTGGAATGGTCTCCGAATGAAAAAGTAGGGGTAGAAGTAGGTCTCGGCTCTTCTATTGCAGGTATTCGTTCTTTCGGCGCTATGAAACACGTAGGTGTCAATGTGGCGGCCGACCCTATTTTTACATCGGCCTACACAGGCGTAAATGCAGGTTATGTTTTTGTAGGGGCAGACGACCCGAATATGTTCTCCTCTCAAAATGAACAGGATAACCGACACTATGCGGAACACGCTAAATTACCTATGATCGAACCCGGCGATTCCCAAGAGTGTTTGGATTTCGTAAAGAAAGCCTATGAAATTTCCGAAGAATTTAAAATTCCCGTCTTTGTCCGTACGGTTACTCGTGTCGCCCACTCGAAGAGTTTGGTAGAAATCGGCGAACGTGAAGAGGTATCCGTCATCGAGTATAAGAAAGATCCCTCTCGCTTCGTGGCGACACCGGGAAATGCCTATAAGAATCACCCGATTTTGGAACAAAAATTAAAGGATTTGGAAGAGTATTCTTATAACAGTGATTTAAATAAAGTTGAGATCAACGGATCTGAAGTAGGTGTTATTACATCTTCCATCGCCTATTATTATGCAAAGGATGCCTTCCCCGAAGATACGTCCTTTTTGAAACTGGGCATGACTTTCCCTATCTCCGAAAAATTAGTGAAGGAGTTTGCTGAAAAAGTCGATAAGATCTATATTATCGAAGAGTTGGATCCTTATCTTGAAAAACATATTAAAGCTATGGGCATTGATTGCATCGGTAAGGAAATTATTCCCCTATGCTATGAATTAAATGCCGAAATTATTAAAGAAGCGGTCTTCGGAGAAAAAGTGGAAAATAAAAAGTTGGACATTCAACCGGCTTCCAGACCGCCGGCACTTTGCCCCGGTTGCCCCCACAGAGGCTTCTTCTACTCTATCGGAAAGTTGAACAAAAAGAATAAAGGCAAGTTTGTCGTTTCCGGGGATATCGGATGCTATACTTTAGGTGCCGCACCGCCACTGGCTATGATGGATTCCTGTATTTGCATGGGCAGCGGTTTTTCCGTCGGCGCCGGTATGGCACATGCCTTTGAAATCAGCGGACAGGATAAAAAAGTATTCGGCGTGCTGGGTGACTCCACCTTCTTCCATAGCGGTATGACCGGTGCCGTGGAAATTATGTATAATAACGCCAATATGATTCCCGTCGTATTGGACAACCACATTACAGCCATGACCGGACACCAAGACAATCCCTCTACAGGTTATAATTTGGAAGGAGAAGTTGCCGAGGTCGTTTCCATTGAAAATGTATTGAAAGCGATCGGGTTTAAAAATGTTATCCTCGTCGATCCTCAACATTTGCATAAAATGGAAGCAGCTCTTGAAGAAGCATTGGATGCCGAAGAACGTACGGCCATTATTGCACGTCGTGCCTGTGTCTTAATTAAGCGTAATCGCAAAAAATTCGGACGTTGCCAAGTGGATCGAGAAACCTGTATCGGCTGCAAGAGTTGTTTAGGCGTCGGTTGTCCGGCGGTCAGCTTTGTCGACGGCAAGTCCAGTATCGATGAAACTCTTTGCGTCGGTTGTACCGTCTGTGCACAAGTTTGCCCGGTTCAAGCCATTCGTCGTGTAAAGGAGGATAAGTAATGAGTACAAAAGTCATTTTAGTCGGTGTCGGTGGACAAGGTACTATTACAACAGCCAGAATTTTAATTAACGGCCTGATGGAAAAAGGTTATGATGTTAAAATGAGCGAAATTCGCGGTATGGCACAACGTGGAGGAAGTGTTTCCACCCACGTGATTTGGGGCGATAAAGTCAACTCTCCGGTGGTAGGTTTGGGAGAAGCCGATATTCTCGTGGCGGCTGAAAAAATGGAGGCTGTGCGCTATGCTGAATTTTTAAAACCCGACGGCATCGCCATTGTCAATGATCACCGCACGGAATCGTCCACGTCGGCGGCAGGCCTTGAAGAATATCCCGAAGGCACTTTGGAAGCTATGGAGGAAAACTTTACAACCTATTCGGTGAAGGCCGGAGAAATTGCCGAAGAGCTTGGGAATGCCAAAGTAATGAATGTGGTACTATTCGGTGCTATGGTCAATTATTTGGGACTCGAAGGAATCGACTGGAAAAAAGTTGTAGCAGGTGTCGTTCCTGAAAAATTGGTCGACCTGAACATTAAAGCTTTTGAAATGGGTCAAGAAGCTGCGAAATAATAGCGGAGGTAAGCGTGAATATCATTAGGGAATATCAGTCAAAACTGACCACAGCTGAAAAAGCTGTAAAAGTTGTAAAAAGTGGCGACTGGATCGATTACGGCACAAATAATTCTTTTCCTCACTTGCTGGATGAGGCATTAAGCGAGAGAAGAGATGAATTAAAAGGCGTAAAAATTCGCGGAAATTTAATAGGGGGACCTTTAAAGACCGTCGAATCGGATCCGAATCGTGAACATTTTATTTATAGTTCATGGCATTACTCGGCTTATGAACGTAAATTATCGGACAAAGGTTTGTGTAATTATATTCCGATGATTTTCCGCAATGAATCTTGGTATATAAAGGAATTTCTCGATATCGATGTTGCCATGTTATCGGTTACACCTATGGATAAGCACGGTTACTTCAATCTTTCATGTGCTACGGGGATGGCCTACACAATTCTGGAAAAGGCGAAATATGTCATTTTAGAAGTAGTGGACAATCTCCCCTATGTATGCGGCGGACTTGAAAATGTCGTGCATATCTCGGAAGTCGATGCGGTGATCGAGGCGGGAGAACAACCTTTAATGTCTTTAAAATCACCTTCTCCCACGGAAAGGGATATGAAAATAGCCGGGCACATCCTTCCTCACATCGTCGACGGTGCGACGATTCAATTGGGTATCGGCGGCATGCCGAATGCCCTCGGAGGGCTTATCGCTAAAAGTGATTTGAAAGATTTAGGTATGCATACGGAATTATGTTCCGATGCCTATTTGGATCTTCATCTCGCAGGGAAGTTGACAAACAAAAGAAAAAATACCGAGCGTGGCAAAGGGGTATTAGGAATCCTGATCGGAAGCCGAAAACTTTACGATTGGGTCGATCATAACCCGTCCATAGCGGCCTATCCCCTATGGTATGTCAATGATCCGGATGTTATGAGCCAAAACGATAATTTGATTTCCATTAACGGTTGCTTAAACGTGGATCTCTATGGGCAGATTTCCTCGGAAAGCTCCGGTACTCGCCATATTTCAGGGACGGGAGGGCAATTGGATTTCGTTACCGGTGCGGCCATGAGCAAAGGTGGAAAATCCTTTATCTGCTTAAACTCCTCTTTCATCGATAAAAAAGGCGTAGAGCACTCCCAAATCTTGCCCACATTTAACGGCGACATTGTAACGACGCCGAGAAGCCAGGCCTATTATATCGTCACGGAATATGGTGCGGTCAATTTAGCCGGCCGATCCACTTGGGAAAGAGCGGAAGCTTTAATCAGCATTGCCCATCCTAAATTCAGAGATGAATTAATAAAAAAAGCAGAGGAACAAAAAATATGGGTTCCCTCCAATAAACGTTAAAAAAAGCGCCACAGGCGCTTTTTTTAATGGAAAGTTATTATTTTTTACGTCGAGAAGCCGGTGTATTGTGCCACTCAAGATGAAGATATCCTTCTGCTTTCACAGGATTATTAATAAGGTAGCGATAGCGGGTAAGCTCCATCATAGGGCGATCTGCGGAAAGGGAATCGCTGAAAGAGAGGCTGTTGTCGTAATCGATAGCCATGTTCTTTTCGCTTAAGTGGGCTAAAATATTATTGACCTTCTGTTCATGGCGATTATTTTCCCCCACAAGCTTGTAATTACTGTCAATGACCGTGCCGATAATGTGGTCGAAGGGCAAACAGTCTTTGACGTATATGAGATAATCTTCTACAGAGGCGGAGACGAGCATAAGATAGTATCCTTCCGCTTTTAAGCGATGAATTTCGTCTACGGCTTCTTGAAAAGCGTGTTGCATTAAATCTTCGTAGACGAATGCTTTAAGCTCATCCTCTGTATAATGGGCAAGCATGCGCAGAAATTCTTCTTTGACTGTGGTTTTTATTTTCTTGGGATGGCGAGTAAGGGCGCCTTTAAGCAGGTTTCCGTAAAGTTTTCCCCGAAAGCCCGGCACTTTTTTACAGGTTTTATCGTATAAAATGAGAATGGAATCTCTCGAGATGACGGTTTTGTCGAAATCGAATAGAGCAATTTTTTGTTTCATAGTTCCTCCTTCCCTTATTGTAATCTATTGGGAGGAAAAAAGGTGGATTTACGTGTACTTATAATATTTGTTATAGTTGATAAGGTGATGAAATGGATGCAATTTTGCATATGGATATGGATGCGTTTTTCGCATCAGTTGAAATATTATTAAATCCTGCCTTAAAAGGAAAGCCCGTAGCCGTGGGAGGCCGCAATCCCTCGGGAATTGTCACCACGGCAAGCTACGAGGCGAGAAAGTACGGAATCCACTCTGCCATGCCCATGTTTATGGCGAAAAGCCTCTGTCCAAACCTTATCGTCGTGCCCACTCGAAAAGGCGTTTACGGCGAAAAGAGCCGGGAGGTCTTTGACATTATTCGTTCCTACGGCTATCCCGTGGAGCAGGTCTCCATCGACGAGGCCTATGTAGATCTTTCCTCCGCCGAACATCCGGTGGCCGTAGCGAAGGATATGCAGAGGCGCATTATCCGCACCATGAGGCTTTCTGTCAGTTGCGGCTTATCTTATAATAAATTTTTGGCGAAGATCGCCTCGGATTTTGAGAAGCCCAAGGGCTTTACGATTATTCGAAAAGATGAGGCACAGGAGATTTTAAAATCCCTTCCCATTTCAAAAATTCACGGCATCGGCGAGAAGACCGAGAAGCGTTTGGCTCGCTTGGGTCTTCATACCGGCGAAGATCTCCTCCTATTGGAGCGCTCCTTTTTAGAGGATGAATTCGGAAAAATGGGTATCGAACTTTACGAACGCATACGCGGTGTGGATCGGCGAAAGGTGGAGACGGAGAGAAAGCGGAAATCCATCGGCGGCGAGGAAACCTTTAAGGAGACTCGGAACCGAAAGTTTTTTGAGGAGCTCCTTTGGGAGGAAGCGCAAAAGACCGCCATGGAAATGGAAAAAAAGGGAATTACGGGCTATACCGTAACCGTGAAGATGAAGACATTCGACTTTCACACCCATACGAAATCCAGGACGTTCGACGCTCCTGTAGAAGACGGGCAGTCCCTTTACGAGGCAAGCCTTGAACTTTTCAATGAATTCTACGGCGGACAAAAACTGCGCTTACTCGGGCTCAGTGTGTCCTCTTTAATCAATACCGATGCAAAACAACTACGTTTTTTATAGGAGGTAGTATGGTTAATAAAAAGAATCAGCCGGAAGAAATTTTTGCCGGATTCATTACTCAATTTGATATTGAAATTTTGGAACACACAGATCGAGAACTTCGGGCCTATTGGCACGTCCATGAGGCGGATTTAAATCCTGCCAATATCGCTCACGGTGGGGCATGTTTTTCAGTTGCAGATGTTCTATGTGCCGTCTTAGGATATAAGGACCGCCATGTGCTCACGAAGAGCTCTCACTTTTACTATTACTATCCCGTAGAACAGGGAGATGTGGAAATTATCTGTCGCGTAAGCAGAAAGGGAAGTTTCACCTCCCTTATGGAAGTGGAGCTTATACAGAATGAAAAAGTCTGCATGAAGGGCTTTTTCGATATGGCGAAAATGAAGGAGAAAGATTAATGGCAAGTTACAGGCGAATCGACGACGGTTTGGATCTTCGCTTAATCGAAGATTCCAAGCTGGAAATAATAGAACAGAACGAGGAATCTTTAAAGGCCCGCTGGCATGTATGGGACGGGGCCCTTAATTCCATCGGCACCTGCCAGGGCATGATCCATTTCGGTATGGCCGATGTGATCGCCGCTATTTTATGCGACAGAGAGGGCATCGTCGTTACGAAAGATGCCGGTTGCTTTTACCATAAACCTCTCTACGAAGGGGATGTAGAGGTGGAGGCCTTTATCGGTAAAAACGGAAAGTCCAATATTACGGCCGAAGTTTTATTCTACCAAAAGGGCGTGCTGGCGTTTCAATCGATCTTTACCATGCACGCCACGACAAAAACCTACAGTAAATAGAAAGAGAAAAATAAATGAATCGTACACGTGCGAATTTTTAATGTTACTCGTCGCCATTATTTGGGGACTTGCATTTGTGGCTCAGGTAACGGGAATAGACCACATTCATCCCTTTGCCTTAAATATGCACAGAAATTTTATCGCCGGGCTTTTCCTCCTGGTGATCTTGTTGTTTTTCCCGAAACTTCGAAATGTCGGGACAGATCTTAAGGGCACCATTGTCGGCGGTATATGCTGCGGCATCGCCTTAAGCGTGGCCATGGCGCTGCAACAATACGGCCTTCAATTTACCACGGCGGGGAAGGGCAGTTTTATTACCGCCCTCTACATTATCCTCGTGCCCATCGGCGGCATAGTCCTCGGCCATAAGGTATCGAAAAAGACGTGGCTTTCCGTCCTCGTTGCCTGCGTGGGCCTCTATTTTATAAGCGTTAAAAAGGACACGGGTTTTTCCGTAGAACTGGGTGATATCCTTGTCTTCCTCTCGGCCTTGGGCTTTGCCGTGCATATACTGGTGGTAGATCATTTCAGCAAAAATGTAGACGGTGTGGCCATGAGCTGTATTCAATTTTTTGTGGCGGGGATTATGTCGTTTTTCTTTATCTTACCCACGGGCGCATCCCTCTTAGGCGACTTCACCCGAGCCCTTCCCGCTATTTTATACCTGGGCTTTTTATCCAGCGGCATCGGCTTTACCATTCAGATAGTGGCCCAGCGCTACAGCGAGCCTACCACTGTAAGCCTTTTAATGAGTTTGGAATCGGTGTTCGGCCTTTTAGGCGGTATCGTCGTCTTGGGAGAGTTTGTGTCGGCGAGAGAGTGGCTGGGATGCGCTTTTATGTTTGTGGCGATTTTACTTGCACAGCTTCCCACACCGGAGCTTTCAAGAAAACCGAGAGAAGAATAAAAACCTAATAAATCCTTTAGAGACCGTGATATCCTATGGTAAAAGGGTATACATTCTCTAATCTATAGGTATTAAAGGAGGTCTCTTCAATGAAATGTCGGTATTGCGGTTACGAAAATACGTCGGGAGAAAAATTTTGCGGATCTTGCGGCACACCTATGGTCTATCATTTAGGGGATAGTGAGCCGAGCCTTGAAAAAAGTGTACATACACAAGAGGATGAAGGTGTAGAAACCTCAGAGAGCGACGGTGGGAAAGCTTTAGACCGGGTAAGAGAAGAACCTGTGGAAGAAGAAGTAGAAGTCGTGGATCTCGCCGACAGCGATTCAGGAGAAATCTTAGACGGTGAAACTGATGTAACGGCGAAAGAAGAATCTGCCCGGGAAAAAGCAGAGGTCGTGGACCTCGCCGACAGCGATTCAGGAGAAGTCTTAGACGGTGAAACTGATGTAGCGGCGAAAGAAGAACCTGTCTTGGAAAAAGCGGAGGTCGTGGACCTTGCGGACAGCGATTCAGGAGAAATCTTAGACGGTGAAACTGACGTTAAAACTCCGGAAACGATCGAAAAAGAAAAAATAGAACCTTGGGACGAAGTAAAATCAAATCCTAAAAAGGAAAAGCAGAAAAAGAAAGATCTGAAGCCCGAGGATCTCATGCCCTCTCCCGAGGATGATCCCAGAAAGAAACAGGCCATGAAACGTAAACGTCGCAAGGCCAAGAAAGAAGAGGATCGCGCTGCCGGTCGCGTGCCTGAAAAAAAGGCGAAAAAACCGAAGAAAGTTGAAAAAGACGAGGTCATCCAACCGGCAGACAGTGTCGAAAAAGATCTTCAAAAGGCATCGGCGGGAGATAAGGGAAAGGTCGAAGAGAAAAAGTCTGTTAAAGAATCGGAGATCAAGTTTCGAAAAATGGAGACCGAACCGAAAACTGCACAAACGTCTGAAGTAACACCGGAACCGGAAAAGAAAGAAGTGAAACCGGAGAAAGTTCAAAAGACTTCTAAAAAGGTGTCGACGCC
>QWCK01001326.1_pt1 | contig 37253 bp, 43 predicted proteins | sample 1972571 | NCBI WGS metagenome assembly QWCK01 (sample SAMN09866710, study PRJNA288562) | Human gut metagenome isolate term2_stool, whole genome shotgun sequencing... | isolation source: gut | host: Homo sapiens | place: USA: California | reverse complement strand
GCTCTGAATGTCAACATTAAATTTCACATTTATATAAGATATTTCAAATATTTATATTAAAGTGCTAGTTACATATGAAAATTACCTATAAAAACATAATGTATTTTTATTATTTGAGTCTAAAAAGGTTCTCATTTGCAAAGCTATCGCATACTATTAACAATATAACCATTTAAAGACACGAAAATTAATGCCAACTTAATCAGTGGTTTTCTTACATCTATATTTTAATTATAACTGTATTTTACAATCTAATTTTTCAAGTTCTTTATCATAAAGTTCATAAGAACACTTGCCATCGAACATTTTTCTCGGGTAAAAGTTCATCCATTCCTCTACATATTTAACATCTCTTTTGTTTAATACTTTATCAAAATCAGTACCTTTAGGATAAAGTCTTCTTATAAGTATATTGTTATTTTCATTGCTTCCACGTTCATGCGGACAATGAGGATGACAATAATATAGCTTAGTTCGGTTACCAACTCTATAAAGTGCTTTTTCAATGCCTTTATAATCTTGAAATTCACATCCATTATCTACTGTAATAGTTTTAAATATCTTAAAAAAATCACTTTTGTAAGTCTTTTCTAAGCGGTTCATCGCCTTTACTACTTCATATGAATTATGTCTTTTTAGAACCTCTATAATTTCATACCTTGTTTTTCTCTCAGTTAAAACTAATAAAGCCTTCTTATTTGTCTGTTTCCCTATTACGCAGTCCATTTCCCAATGACCAAAGGAATTTCTGCTAAGAATTTCTTCATTTCTTTTTTCAATAGATACACCCCTATCTCTTTTTGCCCTTTTCTGCACTTTAATTTTCTTTTTCTTTTGCATTCCTCTTCTAGGAAGTGCTTCCATTGAAATATCATTAAAGTATCCTTTTCTAATACTATTATATATTGTATTAACGGACTTAACGACTAAATCAAATTTCACTTTTGATTTTTCCATTTCAAGCAAAACAGCACCTGGACTATATTTGTGTTTTTTAATCATGTATGAAATATGATTCTTGAGTTTAGAATTTCTCTTTAAGCAAGCTTCTCTACCTTTCATTGATAAATTATGTCTATATAGTTTTTCTGCTTCTTCAGGGGAATATCTTTCTTCAGTTGTATAGTCAGAATTCAAATGCTCATAAGTTGCTCTTTTAATTTCATAGTAAATAGTTCTTACTGAGCAACCAATAGCACTTGCTATGTCTTGCTTAGAGAATTTTCCTTGATTTATCATTCTTTCTATAACGAGTCGATCGTTGTATGTTAAATGTTTATAGTTATTACCCATGATATCTGCCTTATTTTAAATTTCTTCTCCACGAGATTCTATTTCTTTTTCAAGCTTTTCATGTTCAATGTTATTTCTCCAGTTTATATAATTATTTTGCATGGAACGTCTTAATCTTCTCATTGCATTTTCAAAGAAATACTTATTAAATACTGTTCCTTTATTAATATTTTTCTGATCAAAATTAAATTCCTTATATTTATTAGTTTGATAACGATCAAAGTTTTGTATTTCTTTTAAAATTGCATTACCTAGCCTCGTATATAGACCATCTTTCTTATCATATAGCTTGTTTTTCTTATAATCATTATTACCACCATATACTTTCTTATAATTACCCTCTTTTTCTTCGATTTTAGCAATGATTTTATTAAAGTCATCACTATGATAGGTTTCTATGAAAAGGTTGCTCAAATCGTCGATTTTTGGCTTTATATGAGCAAAATTCTTTTGGTTATAGTTCCAGTATCTTCTTTCTACCCCAGTTTTTTTAATTTCATCATAAATCTGATTCATTTTCTTCTGAAAATTAGGATTATTAAAAAATTGTTGCTCTTTTTTATCATTTACAATGCCTCTAAGCATATTAGTAATTTCAATAGTGCTTTCTTTATCCTGGTCTAATTCTGAACTAAGAACTTTCTTTAATGTCTTTATGCTGCTTTCCTTGAATTTACCTTTATACTTTAGTCTAATAACTTGATTCCCATCTTTGTCAAGCAGTGGAATTTTTTCAAGCCTTCCAGTTTCAGGATTCCTTTGCATTTTTATTTTACCCTTTTCATTTCTTTCCCATTCTTTAAAAGGCTTTTTTTCTCTCATTGGAGAAGGCTCAACAGTCGCTACATGAATATGTATATTATCAGTATTATAGTGAAAAGAAGCAGTCCATATCGCATTTTGAAGCCCTTCTTTTTCAAGCATTGATGAAATAGCTTTTCTTCCGGCAGCAATAAGAACTTTTTCATTTAAAAACTGTGTTCTAGGATCATATATTCCAATTTCTGATAAATAACTGTTATCAAATGAAATAACTGTCTGCCACATATTACTGCCACTTACTTGAGCTTTTTTAAATAACTCTTTTACATTGTCTTTCTCTTCAGGACTTAGATTGTCTTTATCCTTAGTAAAAAGGCTGCTTACTTTTTCAGTACCTTCTTCATAATGTTTTTGTATAGTTTTCTCTTCATTTTCCATGTATTTAATATAATCACCGAAAAGATTGTACTTATCTAAGGACTCACGTTTTGTTGCATTATCTCTATCAATATAATTTATGTATTCATTGAATGAACTTCCACTTGACTCACAAAATCTTGTAACTACAACTATACTTGCCATTTCCGTACCTCACTATGAATTTATTAGTTCCAATAACCTCTGAATAGTATCTGTGTTTTCTGAAATAGTTTCTCCTGTCTTTTCAAGCATATGATTGTACATAGCTGTCATATCTTTAAATAGACTTTCGTATTTGTCGTTAAGATATCTAATGTCTGGCATAATTGCATAATCAGACAATATTATTTTCACAAGCGAATTAAGACTTAATCCTTTTTGTTTTGCTATTGCCTCTAATTTTGCTTTTACTGCCGGATCAATATCTCTTATAAAAATATTAATGTTCTTCATTATTCAATTCCCTTTTCTGCTTTTTCATTGTCTTTAACTTGTTTTGCATGCGAAATAATTTCATTAAGATGTTTTTCTGCTTCTATAAGGACTTTATGTTTTTCCTTTCCTGTTGCAGGCATAAGGTATGAATAGTTTTCTTTATATAAAAAAGTATTTGCAATATCTTTTAGAATAATGCTATTTCTTTCAGCAGTTCTTACACCAAGTCTTAATCTTGTTAAATCATTACTCAACTCTTCCCTAATTTTTCCTGGAAGTTTTTCATCAATTTCAGTTCTTAATTCTTTCATGAATTTGTAATCATGAATTATTAGTTTTAAAGCATCGACCTCATGTTTCAGTCCTACCTCTTCCATAACATCATGAATAATTTTTAAGGTGTTTTCGTCTAAATTATAGTGTTTTCTCATAACAATTCTCCTAGAATAAGTCTAATAATCGTGTGCCTACAAAGCACATCATCAAATAAAGAGCATAAAATCGTGTGCCTTATAGGCACATATAGCACTAAATGTGCTATCACTCTAAACCGTTGGCACTGCCAACGTAGCACTAAATGTGCTATCAGTTTTCCCTTATGCTCTTTATTTATTCGCAATGCGAAAAATAAAACAGGGTGGCGAATTAATCCCCACCCACCAATTTTGACTATAACTTTAATAACATTAATTTTAAAATTTCATTTTTTAACTCGATGTTTTTTCTATAAACGGGTTTATGAATCATTTTCCATCTGCCCCCTTCTTCCACTATAATTACTCCCACGTATTTTAAATCATTAAGATATGTACTGTATCTATCCTTAATTAAATTTCCCTTTTCTGCCGGAATTACAATCCAAGATTTATGTACAAACTTTGAATTTTGTTTTGCTTGTAGAATAGCTTTCTTTATATCTGACAACTTAAATTCAAATGCATTAAATTGAACTTTATCCTGGAACATTTCGATTGTAATTAAATCCGCATTACCCTCTCGAATTGGCGATTCAAATTCATATCTTAAAGCACGACCGGAATAATTGTAATTTTCCCAAAACTTATCTTTTAGCTCTTTTTCTGTTAAAAACATTTTGTCACCTATTCATCAAGATTATTAAATTCTGGAACTTTTTCAAAATTTTCAGAGTTGTTATTTTCGTTTTCAGGTGCAATATCTTCAATATTTTTTCTATTTTCAGATTCTTTTATTTCAAATACTGTTCCTTTCTGATATTTTTTAATCTGCATTTTTCTTTCCTTGCTTTAACCACCTGCATAAACTTTCTTCCAAAATTCAGGTTCGTTGTCATCCCAGGATTTTGGATATGAAATAGATATACTACACAATCGGTTCACCAAATAATCTTCGACATATACTCCAGTAATTTCAAATAACTCCCAAAGAATATTTTTAAATTCATTTCCCTCTTGTTTCCAATCACAAGAAATTTCATAAGTTAAATAATCATTAGCATGAGAATCTTGAAATAAACATTGAGGAGAATCGTTACTATACACAATAGCAATTCTTAATAAGCTAATGATTTTAGTATAATCATATTCTTCTTTTAAAAATAATGTTTCACAATATGAAACATTTTCAGGTTTGGGGAGTAAGACCTTTCTCTCCTCTAAAAATCCTTTTGTAAAAGTGCCTTGAAACTCTATTAAAACTGGTAAATTTTTCATAATTATTTATCATCCTTTATATCAAAATCAAAAATTGTTACATTGATATATAGTTTTTCCTTTTCTTTATTATAGGAATTTTCTATCTTAGCCATAGTAAGTATTATTTTGTCTTTATCTTTCAATGACTTTGCCTTTTTATAAGCATCTCCTACAAAATAAGCATTCCAGGAAGAATATTTATTTTTATCATCCTGACCTTTCCCTTCATAGGTTGATATATTTGCTCTATATGTGTTTTTTCTATTTTCAGATTCTTTTATTTCAAATACTCTTGCTTCTTGTTTTTCATAAATTTTCATATTTAACCTCTCATTCAATAAAAAAGAAAAATTTTAGTCATGTTTATAAGTTAATTTAAGATGTATCAAATATAAGTTTCATTTTTAAGTATCACCACCTTTATTTACGTGAACATTAAAAGTTGTTCTCTGTTAGCTGTAAAAAAGGCGATTAAAAAAGTAAACTCAAGTAGGAATGCTTTCCGGTGGAGAAAAAGCAATGCTTTTTACAACCGCTTGCTACTTGAGAAAACCTGTAATCGCATAAAATATCAGCACAGAGAACAAAGGAGAATATTCTTCTATTTTGAAAGAAATGTTCATTAAGCTATATTCCTGGTTTATATAAACAAAAAAAAGAGGGGGATAACCTCTTTTTACAGTTTAATTATAATATTGACAAAAAATATTAATTAGAATGGCAATTCAATATACTGATCTTCCGGACAAATTAAAACTATAAGTTTATCATACCCCCATAATACAAAGCTAAAGAATAAGATAAACACAAAAAATGTTATTTTGACCGCAAATTCCATTTCTGTGTGAGTTAACTTGCTTATAATTATAATGAGAATACAAAGTATAATCGCTCCTTTTGATATAAAGCGTATGATGCCCCTGAATAAAAGTAACATATCTAGAAGCATCTCTCTTAATGCTTTTTTCATATCTCTCCTCATTTCTTCCTAGCGTTATCAAATGATATGTCTACTTTACCATCAATAATGCTATATTTCAAAAATGCATCAAATTTCTCTCCTGATCTTCTTTTAAATCCAGTAATTTTATTTTTACTTTTGCCTTTCTTTATAAGATCCATTAAAACTTTATCTGAAAGTTTTTTACCTGCTATTTTTTTAGGAATGCTGTAATTGCATCCTGTTCCATCTTTTTTCCAATTCTGACAAGTATATCCCCAATTTTTGTCAACGAGCGGTTCGTTGCAAAATGGGCAAGTAAATATAGATTTTTTCAAATCCTTTCTGTTTTTTAATAGTATTTCTTTGTCATTAAGCATATTTTTATACTTTTCTTCAAAGTCTTTCTGAATGCTTTTTAAGAAAATCGTTTTTGATAGATTCCCATCTTCTATTTTTTTAAGATTAGTATCAAGCATCGATAAGTAGTCAATCGATTTAATATCTTCCGGAATTAAAGCATCCATCTTTATACCAAAATCTGTAGGAATATAGTATTTGCCATCTTTTTTTACAGAACTATCAATGTTATGTCCTTTCTTTTCAGTTATTTCCTTAATTATTTTATCTCTTGTTGCTCCAGTTCCTATGTTATGTATCTTCATATAGTCAAGTAATGAAGATGTTGTAAAGTGTTTCTTAGGCTTAGTTTCTGCATCAACTATTTCCACTCTATCTATATCAATACATTCTCCCGGTACTAAATTTTCTGGTATATAATTGACAATTTCTTTTTCTTCTTTACTGCTTTTTAAGATTCTTGTATAGCCCTCTTCTATAATAGTCTTTCCTTTAGCTTTAATTCGTATATTATTTGACTTTAATATCAATTCAGTTTCTTTATATTTTTCTCCTGGTAAAAATAACGAAATAAAGCCAAGTGTAATTTCATCAAAAACATTCTTTTCTTTTTCATCAAGATTAAAATATTTACGCTTAATTCCTTGTTCAGGAATAACTGGAATTAACGCATGATGATCTATTACCTTTTTATCATTAAAATATCTTCCAGAAATATTTACTTGAGCTGCCATATTCACAAATTTACTAAACTCTCCGAAATTAAGTTCAGTTAGAACATTATTTGTTATATCCTTTAAATCTGATGTTAAGTATCTGCTATCGGTTCTAGGATAAGATAATATTTTATGTTCATCATAAAGAGATTGACAGAGCTTAAGTGTTTCTTCAGCTTCATATCCATATTTATCGCTCATTTTCTTTTGAAGCGTTAAAATGTCAAAAGGTTTAGGGGGATAATTAATTTTAACTTGTTCCTCATATGAGAGGACTTCTCCCGTTTTACCAATACTTTTTCTAATCTCATCAGCTTCATTATGTGATTTTAAGTCCATTCTTGAATTATCATCAGAAATAACTACCCCTGTAAATTTATTTTTCCCCTTTATAAAGTTTATTGAAATATATGAATAAGGTTTTTTAACAAAATTCTTTATTTCTTCATCTCTTTTTATAATTGCACTAATTATAGGCGATTTACATCTACCATAATTAACAGTTACACCGTCAGTTTTTGTTAAAGATATGAGTCTGCTATAGTTATATCCCATAAATTTATCCATAATCGCACGAGCTGCTCCTGCATCGTATAAATTATCAAGCATTTTCTGCTCTTCCATATTTCCACCAATCAAGTTAGCATATGCCTCTACTAATGCTGCTTTTGTTAGACTGCTTGACCATAACCTATACACATTCTTTTTCACTTTGCTCTTTTTAATAATCCATCTTTGAATTAGCTCACCTTCCCTACCGGAATCTCCAGCATTTATAATAACGTCAGCTTTTTCTAAATATGCTTTTATTGCTCCAAATCGTTTTGCACTTTCATAATCGATTTCTTTTAATTCACTATCGGTAAAAACTATTGGCAAATCACTAATTTCCCATTTTTTATATTTTGGATTAATTTCTTCCGGTTCTTTTAATCTTAATAAATGCCCTTGTGAATGAACAACTATAACCTCATCATCTCCTAAATAACCATGTAAAAATCCACCAGGTATCTTTTCAAGGTTATCAAGATTGATAGCTTCAGCTATATCTTTAGCCGCATTAGCTTTTTCAGCCATTATTAATATTATGCTCATTTTTTCCTCTTTCTTTTAATTGATTTAATCTTTTTACCAAAAAATGCTTTATTAAAGCTTTCCTGTAGTACATATCAACATACCCATATGCACTCATATATCTTTCATTTTCATTTTCAAAATTTACACTTACAAACACCAGGTCTTTATCAGCTAAATATTTTGCAAATGCCTCGCATAAATAATCTTCTATATCTTTAATATCTTTACTCTCTATTCCTAAAAAATAATTATCAATTTCTCTTTTAGTTAAATCTATTTTAAAATTAATATCTAAAGCATAGTTTTCTGCAAATTCTTTTACATGTTTATATCCTACATCTAGCATAATTTAACCTTTCCTATATTATCTTTTTCAATTCAACAATCATATCTTTTAAAACTGAAATGAATTCTGTTCTAACTCCTGGATAAATTAGTGTAATAATTCCTATTGCTGCAAAAATAATTAGAGCAATTCCTGCAATCGTTTTTATTGAAATTCTAGTAAATTCTAAAATGGATCTAACCGTTGTACTTTTTTCAACAATAACTTTATCTCTATCAATCTCTTCATGTTTTTCATGCAGCCTATTTTGTTCTTCTCTAAAAGCTCTCTCTTGAGCAAGAATCGCTCTCATCTTTTTATATCTTCCCATTTTTACTCCTTCTAAAGAAATTCTTTTTCTTCTTTTTTTCAGATGGTTTGCTTATATCCTTATTTTCTGAAAGAGGAATCAGTTCTTTATATAAATCAACATTAGATAAAATATAAGGGTTAGGTGTATAGTCAGTAAAATAACATCTATCACTAGACATAAAATCTCCCATCATCTCTCTAATTTCCTCTCTATCATTTTCAGCAGTAAAAGAGAAAATTAAATCAGCCTTTTTATAGGATAGGTTCGCAGCAATTTCCCATGTGTAGTCCATCTCAGCAGCGTTAGCACCTACACAAAAAAACTGCAAATCATCTTTCAGAAATGCAGTTTTGTTAAAGTTAATATCTGTATATACTCCATAGTCATAAACAATATAATCATAATTAAGTTCTGATAGATCTGATAAAAGGTCAGGCTTATAGTACATATCGATACCTTGAGTTTTTATGTATCCTAGTTCAACCTCATCAATTTCTGTTTCAAAGAGGAATCTCGTTTTCTCAACAAAGGACAGTTCCTTCCGCTCTTCAGAAACAGCCGTATTAATATATTTATTTATGTATTTATTTTCATTCATTTCCACTAAACAAGCCTTATATCCCATAAATTTAAGATATCTTATAATTTGTAATGCTTGTGTTGTTGTTCCTATTCTATGAATAGATCCAACTACACCGATTGCTTTATATTGTTTATTGACAATCTTTTTATTACTTATATACTCTCTTGCTCTTTTGGTAAATTCAGGCTCATTTTCCTCATTATCATAGTGTCCTGCAACATTAAGAACTAACTCTCGTTTCCAGTCGGTTGGTGTTCCGGTACCTGCATTTATAAAATGTTTAATATCCTTGTCAAGGCATGCTTCTATTAATGAATTTTCCTTGTTAGCTGTTGGCACAACTAATATCGGTTTTGCTCCATTTGCCCTTTTAATGCTTGCTATTACTTCAGCAATAACTTCAGCATCTTCAAGATATTCTCTTGTATCATAAATTATCGCATCGCAACCTTTATCAGCTTCTATTGAAATGTCTGCAATCTGTTTTTTTATATAGTTAGGATTAGTTTCAACAAAAGCAATATCCCATCCTTTTGATATTGCTTCTTCTAAAGCAAAATTTCCTGATGATTTTGTACCTACAAAGATAAGACTTTTACTCATTTTTTCCCTCTTTTCTTAATTCAATAAGTTCATCATTAAAGTCTTTCCCATATTTAGGAATAATGGTATGGATTTTAATGTTATTAATTTTCAATTTTACGTTTTCATATATTTCTGACGATGTTTTTAAACCAGCCTCATCGTTATCAAGGCAAATAAAGATATCTTTATATGAATGATTCATTATTTGATTCATTACTACAGCTTCAGCCTTACCACATCCTGATAAAGATAAATAATCATAATCTAAATATTCTTTTTCATTTAAATATAGTAAACTCATTATGCTCATGCTATCGATTGCACACTCGGTAATTACAAGCTTATCGGCATTATTACCTAGAAATAAGCCATATGAATAATCACAGCCTATAGCATCTGCAATAAACTTTTTATATGTATTTGTACCTCTTAAGCTTATAAATTTTAATTTTCCACTATCATCTCTTGATACAAAAACACAGTTTTTATGAATATCTTGATATAGAAATTTTCTATGAACCATGTCAATAACAATTTTTTGTTCTATACATCTTTTCTTAATTAGATAAGCAAATACATTTTTCATAGTTTTATCTTTTTCAGGAATAGATAAGATATGTTTTTCTTTTTTCTCTAAATTATCTATATTTCTCCTTGTTCTATTAAAAGAACTGTAAATTAACGTTTCATCTGATAACTTTTTTACTGCACTTTTAAAATCAAGGCTTTCAAAATGCATAACAAAATCAATTATTGAACCTCCAACACCTATAGAATTTCGTATGAATATATTTTTCTCCGGGTCTATTCTTACGCTATCATGTTCTTTAAGCGTGTAGTATCTGCCTATCTTTTCAGTGTGATAACCTAGAAATCTAGCATACTCTTCAATCTTTATATTCTGTTTAATTTTTTCTAAGTCTTTCATATCAATCACCTTTACTTACGAGTGAACATAAATTTTTCGTTCTCTGTTAGCTGTAAAAAAAGCAATTAAAAAAGGCAAATCAAGCAGGGATGCTTTCCGGTGGAGAAAAAGCAATGCTTTTTACAACCGCTTGCTACTTGATAAGCCTAATAATTGCATAAAATATCAGCACAGAGAACAAAGGAGAATGTTTTACTATTTTGACTTTATAAGTCCTTCTTGTATTTTAATTTTCTCTTTAAGTTCAGCTATGTCTTCTTTCTTACTATTTAGAGAGTCTGTTAGCCTTTCCTTTTCTGCCTGTACATTTATAATTTCTTCTCCTGTTTTCATCTGTTCATTAGCTGTTTGATTTTTCATCTCAATGGTTAAGTCATTTATCTTCTTATCTGCATTATTAATAGATCTTTCAATTTCCTTTTTAGATTTTTTCATTTCAGATAGTTGGACTTTATATCCATTGATTTTTTCGGTTATTTGCTCAGTTTTATACTCTTTTAATGTTTTTCTTTTTATTGAACGTACCTTTTTTACATTCTTTTCGTTTGTGTATAGCTTGAGCATTTTAAATTGTCCGCCTTTATTCCTATCAGACTTTTTTAGCTCCATTACTAAAGCTGCTTCAGTCCATCGCCTTGGAACATTTTTGACTTCTAATACAGTTAAATCTTTACTTTCCATGATAACCTTAGTTTCAAGATCCCTTGATATAGTTTTTACTTTCCAATTATATGTTTCAACACCATCAAGAGAAAGATTTTCGACATTTACCAATATCTCCATCTTTTTCTCATTTCTGCAATACTTCCAACTGTTAACAGTTACAGATCTATCTTCTTCTGTAACTGTTTTTCCAATTGGTGTAATTGGAACTCCTTCATAAGGTGCTTTAAGCCATAGTTTTGAAGAAAAAAAGATTCCATATCCTAATAGAAAAAATATCAAAAATCCATGAAGCAGCCTATTCCCGGATTTATTTATCTTTTTATAGTTTCCTATATAGCTTTTTTTATTAATTCCACCATCCATTTTATATCTCCAGTTCATAACCCATAGCTTTATCTTCGCTTAAACTATCTAATTTATTCAGATGTTCATAAAGCGTATTTCCTTCATCATCTAAAAAGGTCTTAGCATCAATAATACTTATTTCAAGAATATTACTATATTCTTCAATTAAATTTTTTTGTTCATTAGTTAATCCTATTCTTTCTTCTACAGGAATAATCATAAAATTAGCATCTTTTACTGACTCAACAAAAATTACATTCTTATTTATTTTCCTTATTTTATTTTTATATATTTCTCTTTTTAATACATTTGATGCAAGATATACTCTTTTCTTTTTACCCATCTTTTTTCTCCTATTTGTAATAATAAAAAACCGCCTTTAAGGCGGTATATGAGTTATATTATTTTTAATTAGGTATATTTTTCCAATAATTAAGGTCATATCCTATATCTAACCATTTTTTTAAGTTAGCTTTCTTATACTTAATCCCGCTAATTTCAATAGTATTATCATCGATGAGATATATTTTATGATCCCCTAGATATTTTTCAAGCCTTTCAGGCAATTCATCCTTACTTAAATTAATTGTGTTTTTATTTATAATTTCATAATGTACCCAACAGCTTTTATTTGTAAGCATTCCTGTATTATCAAGGTCTGCAATGAAATAATCACCAAACTGTGTGAACAAACGAGCTTCTATCCCGTTATTCGTTTTTCTTTCCCATGCTGTATCTTTAAGTTTTTCACGCAGTTCTTCAGTGGTAATGCTTTTATGGTTATTAATAATTGGTACTAGAGCAGTTGTTACTGTGATAATAAATAGAATTGATATAACGATTAGCTTAAGCTTTTGACTTTGCTCCATTAAGCGTATTTTTTTTAACATTTTATCTCCTTTTTTAGTTTGCTATGGCTGATATATAAAGCCTTGGAGTATGCTGCCATTTCCTTGATAACCTGAAGCTTTCGTCCATGTCTGCATCCAGAAATGAGAACCTCGCCATCCAGAATTGCTTGTTACAATATCACCATTTGATTTAATCTCTTCAACAACTGCAACATGACCAAATGACCCATTGCTATACCGCCAACATACTACTGCACCTACCTTAGGTGTCCTTCCCTTCTTGTATGCTGTGCATGTTCTGTACCAAGAATCTGCATTGCCTGTTGGAAGGGCTGGTCTTTTTCCTAGTATTTCAGCAAATCTACCATATGCATACCAAGTGCAGTTATGAGTTAGTGCCGGCGGTCCATATGCAGTTCCTGCAAAAGCATTGTATCTAGGATTGAAGAAAAATGGATTGTTTTTAGCCGGATAAGAAGTTCTTTTACCTTTTACAACTCCAGCCTTAACACCACCACTATCATCAACTATTCTTATAACATGGCTTACATATCTATCTCCACCTGTTGAATATGAAAGAGGTGTTTTTACAATCCCTACCTTTTCATTTGAGGCATGAACAATTTCATTGTTTCCTGCATAGATTGCTACATGCTGAAAACCACGGGCATTGCTAAAAAACACAATGTCTGCCGGCTTCATTTTATCTTTACTTACTTTCTTACCTGTTCTGCTTAGTGATGCGTATAAGTATGGAACATAGTTAATTTGCCCCCAATTATTAAGCCCGAAATGTGCAAATATTAAACTTACAAATCCGGCACAGTCAGTGCCTTCACCCGGCTTCTGAGAAAGTTTTTTACCACCTAGCTTATATCGATACATTGGTGTTTTATTTGCAAACTGAAGAGCATACGCTACAATTTCATCTCCATTAGCACTATCACCATCATATCCAACTTTTTTCCAACCTGCAATATAATAGTTTTCCTGAATTGAAGCTATTAGCGAAATAAACAATAAAAGAAAAATAAGCGAGGCACATACCCCGCATATGACAAGCTTCATAACTATTTTCTTTTTCATTATGATCACCTATCTACCACCAGAAAAGATTTTTTCCTCATACTCTTTACTTAACCAAACATTGAACTTAATACTTCTATCTCCTGAGATAGATAAAATTGTATCTCCCACATCGAGATATGGAATTTGATCAATCTGACTAAAAGACAATGCATTACTAAATATGCTATTCAGAAGTGGAAGCGTTGAACTGTCTTGCCTAAACATAAATTTATACTGCGTAAGTTCAAACAATGTACGTATGAGGTCAACATATTTATCATTTTCACCTTGAGGCATATAATCTCTTACACTTTGAGAAGCAAAGGTAATTCCTGCAAAGTATTTTCTTGCTTCTCTTAGATACGAGATAAGAAGCTGTAAAATTTTGGGCATCGATGTATTTACCCACCTGTGGCTTTCATCAATTAAAATAAGGAAGCATGATACATCTCTTATATCAATTTCTCCCTTTTCCCATAAGTTTTTCATTATGCTTCCATTTGAAACTGCGTTATCCCAACAAAGTGAAACCATATTAAACATCTGTGCAACGAAGATATCTCCAAGATCTTTAATATCTGAAATGTCAAACGTTACAATTTTTTCATCAACAATATTATCTACTGATGTATACCCATCAAACATTCGACCGTAGTTAAATACTATTGTTCTTACAGCTTCTTCAATTTTAGATAAAGATAAAGCCTTTGCTTTTGCAAGTTCAATATCTACATCGCTTGAAGTATCTCTATTTTTTTCTTTCTCAATTTCATCTTTCAAAAATTTTAAGAAGTCTGAAAATATTGGATATTTCTTAGCAGGAAGTCCTGTTATTTGTTTCCCTTCTTCCGGAATAAGATTATAGCTCTTATAAAATTCTCTAAGGTAGTTTTCCAAACTTATAAGCATTTCATCTGTTGCACTTGGAATGATACACTTGAAAAAAGTTGAAACTTTTGCAATATGCTTTGAATATGAAACAAATTCATCTTCTCCTGCTTTTAATATTTCAAGTGGATTAAGTATTCCATCTTCACCATCACACTTTATTATCTTTCCACCAAACTCTTTTGTTAAATTTTCAAACTCACCTGTTACATCGAAAGTTCTTATGAAATTCCCTTTACAAGCATTAGCTTTAAAACGCTTTTTTAGGTAAGTTGACTTTCCTGATCCCATATCACCACAAACTAAGCTGTTATAGTGCTTTCTTGATGATGTTTTGGTAAACTCATCAAATATAACTACACCACCAACGGGTGTAAATCCTATTAAATCTCCATTATCATCGATTAATTCAGAGTAGCAATATGGATTTCCTATAGCAACTTGCTCTGTTAAAAGCGGATGTGCTTTCATTGAAAAAGGCTTGCTATGTTGAACGCTAAAAGGCTCAAATATCGCTTGCCATTCTCTTTTACCTTCATTAAGCATAGTTGCAGTCATAAAAGAGTCCGCTTCTAAATCTTTGATAATCTGCTCACATCTTTGATCAAGTTCATAAAGATTCCTACCCCCTATATAAAGCCTTATATCAATGTCCTTTATAACTTCTCCCATAGAAGTAAGCTCATCATACATATTTTGCAGTTCTTGCTGTCTTAATTTTGCATCGTATAACTGCATATAATCTTTTGCGGTATTTGCTCTAGCAAACTCTTCTTTCAGAGATTTATTAATATTCTTCTTTACTTCTGCATTGTCTTTAGAGTTAATATCCATCATGACAACGGCATCTTCAATTCCAAAAAGCCTATCAAGCCAAAAATCATCAAGTAATTTAGGAAGCTGATATAAATGTAAACACCTTATATATCCTTCACCCGTTATAATGTAATTAGGTTCTTTAAAGGTGATTCCGCCTGCCGGCTGTATATACTCAAACAAATTTTCATCTACATTTATATTTTTCTTCTTATTCTTTTTATTCTTCTTATTCTTCATCATTGTAACCCTCTCTAAGCTCATCAGGAATAATAAGAGTATTCATATTGCATAGTTTTTTTATTATTTGAATTTTTTTCTCTTTATCAATTTCTTTTACAATTCTGCTCCTACCTCTTCCAAGCCAAGTAAGAATATTTATTCTGTTCTTTTGTAGCTCTTCCTTATTGCTTCCAAAATACATTCTATAAAATTCTTTTCTATCGATATTACTATCAAGTGTCAGTAATTCATTAATTTCTCTTGTAAGCCATTTTTTACGTACCGGATCATTAGTCTTTTTTAATTTCCACTCAAGATTATTCCTCTGCAGAGAAGTGTTTATTGGAAAATTAAGTCCTATATCTTTATGGTCAGGAGAATACAACCGTTCAAATTTAGTTAAAGTTGCAATATCAAATCTAACAGCATCATCTTGTAAGTTTTGTCTATCTCTTGCCACTATTTCAAAGAAATCTAAATAAGAGCCGTCTTCACAAAAAAATGCTTCTAGCTCTTCATCGTATCCTCTAATTGATAATATATCTAAATTGTTTTTTATAATTTCTTTTTCTTTTGACTTTTTCTTTTTAAATATCATTTTATATCTCCTTCTTTTGCAATGAATGGACGATATGTTTTTATATCAGAAGTTATTAGAAAGTATAAACTCTCATAGTTTTTCCGCCTCTTGTTCAGACTGCTTTTTGATGTAAGAAAAAAAGCAATAACTACAGTAAAAATAAAAAATGGTATTCTAAGAGTCGGATGAACATATATCCTTAATCCATATGAAAGCATGGAATAAATGGCTATAAAAAAGAAATCCCAGACATCATATGTGCCAAAGACCCGGTTATCACTTTCAATTTTTGTTGTTGTTACTGTCTTTGCCATTATTTATCCTTCCTTTCTTTATTAATGAACTTACTTTTCGTTCCTACGCTTCTTTTTGGCATTGAAGAAGTCCCTGATTTATGTTCTGTTTTATTAAACTTATCTGTAGCATTATTTTTTAAATCTCTATCTATTTTACTTCCTATATCATTTTGCCTACCCCTATTACCTTCGCCTTTACTAATATCAGACATAAAATCTGTTCTGTTATTGCCATCACTTTTATTTCCTGTGTTTCCTACTTCACTCGTGCTATTAGCATTTTTATTCCCATCATTATTAAAATGATTTGAACCTGAATTTTTATCTGAAGTTTTACTATCCATTGTTTCACCATGGTTCTTACCGCTATTTTTACTGGATTTTTCGGCTTGGCTTGCCATGTTTGCTGTTTTCCTTTTATTATTTATAAAACTAAAAGCCCTATTTGTAGTATTCTTCAAAGTTCTTCCTGCTCCTAGCACCATTCCCCCAGCGGCTAGCATCCTTGCGGTTGAAGATCTTAAACCTGCATCCATACCAAGTAGTTTTTCTACTAAATTTGGTCCATCAATTACAGTAAAAGCAATAAACAAAGAAAATATTGCTGCTGTTAAATTAGTTCCCACATAGCTATGTATAAACCCGGTAAAAACGGCATAAAGCTTTATACAAATAGCTGTAATTCCAAGCAAAATATAACCATCTCTTATAAACACTAAGATTTTCCTTACTTTTTCTCCACCGGATAACTCAGCAGAATATAGGTATGCAAGCAATCTAGCTACAACAAGCTCAAATGCTACTCTTACGCACTTATAAGACATCGCAATATAGACTATGATAAGTGATAATAATTGTATAAGTGCATTAGTCCATTCAAAATTATATCGGTAGTAAAATTCATTACCGAAATCAGCATCGCTTCCATCGTTGATTCCCCACCCATTATCATTTTCTATAGTTTTTACAGTTCCATCAGACTTATCAGCATCGAGTCTATATTTAAAAGGATTTTCTTCATTTCCAAGCTCCTCATTAGCATAATTAATGACACTGTTTATTCTAAAGTATCCTAACTTTTTTTCTGTAATTCCGGCAGTAATCTTACTGTAATCTGATGGCTTTAATGATGTTCCAAACTTTTTATATGCTTTAAGAACATCGATCATATTTTCATCAACAATCGTTACAGCTGCCTTCGTATTATCTTTATATGAATAGCTATCCACTCCTGTTTTAAAAGAATGAGCAAGACTATTGAGTGTACCAAACATAAAAGTGGAACAGCTTACACATAAAATTGCCACACATATATTTGCAGCAATATTTGGCTTCTTATCATGTTTCATTATTAAAATATATCCAAGATAAAGAAGTGCTAATGCCGTAAATGCTACAAAAGCAGGCTTAAATCTTTGTACAAAGTCATTTATATTCTCATTTGTAGTCATATCTATAAAACCAAATGATTTGTTATATAAATTCTGTACTGTATTTGTAACACGTACCAAACCTTTTATAATCATCCATCCACACTGCCTCATTGCTGACGAAACAAGATTATTAGTTTGAAGTATTTTGCTATTTCTTTCATAAAAATCAATCCATTGATTACCACCTTCAGCTAATACAGGTAAAATAGATATAAACATTATTGAAGATATGGTAGCTATCCATAGAAACACTTTTTTTATACTAAAATGTTTGTTTTTTATCTTTTTCACAAAACTTTTCTCCTTTCAAACAAAAAATAGCCCTTAATTTGCGTTTTAAGAGCCGTTTTAAGCAGTTCCTATAGTTTATATCAGCCTTGCATAATTATTGTTTCTAAAGTCGAAATAAAGTCCTCTGAGAGCGAATACCTGTTTTGAATTTCTCGAATTATTCTCATTGCTTCATTAATATCAGTTTCCGGATACAAAGAGAACTCTTCTTTGTAGTTTTCAACCTTTCCTGAAAGTTTATTATCGAATGCATAATATGCTCCTTGAAGATCTCCTAAAGTTTTCGTTTCAGTTTCTTTATCATCTATCCATATACCAAGTTTTCTTATAACTTTATTAGTATCGTAAACCATAGAAGCATAATTTATACTCGCTCTACTTTCAGTACATATATCTTCAAGTTTTATGCTCGTTGGATTTGGAAAATCATCAGTTGCATATTCCCATCTATAAAGTAAAGCTGTTCCAAGCTTTCTCTTAATACTGCTCATATTGTTTCTATATTCTTCTATAAATGTAAGTGGTTCTTCTGTATCCTTATCTAGCATTGCTCCTTTAGCTGCTCTGTTTTTAAATAATCTCACAAAAGCAACTATATACCACCAAAAATAAGGTCTTTTCATATACTCACATAAAATAGGATATGAGCGAATTGCAGCACCCGACCTATCTTTTCTTTTAGAAGCCCTTATGATTGCACACTCTCCTTCACGAAAATCTTGAAGTTCAGCAGGAAATAAAAGTGGCTTTTCCCTATTGCTCTCCATAAATGTTTTATTTTTCGCAAACCTTGTACCTGTTCTCTGAACCTCTATAACTGTTTTATTTCCAAGTTGTTCAGAAAACTCAGCCGGAGTTTCTTTACCTGAGGCTAGAATATAAATTTGATTTGCGAAATTATCTTTTATGGTATTCATTTCCATCCCATAATTAGTTCTAAGCTGATCATATGACTGAATAAATACATCGAAGGAAAAACCTACTCCTAAACAATTTGTTACCATACCACCAAAATTATCTAAAACAGGCATATTCCCAAACTCATCAAAAATAAAGCGTACATTACGACTTAGAGTTCCCTTTTGTGCCTTAGCAAGCTTAAATAAATACTGAAAAACTTGAGTTACAAAATTAATAGCTAAAAAATGATTGCTCTTATCTTCAGTCGGTAAACCAATGAATACTGCAATCGGTTCATCTCCAAAACCTATTTCTTTAAAGTCAATATTGTTTTCAGCCGTCATCCGTATTATTGAATCCATCGAAAATATTGTAAGTGCAGATTGCATATTTACATATATGCTTCCCTTTGTTCTATCACCTGCTGTCTTTATAGAAGCATATAAGCCTCGTGCAAAGTCCAGCTGGGGTCTTGCATTAAAATAATCATCTAGTGCTGTTTCCGCTTTCTTTTCTCCAGCCTTTGGATCTTCACCTATGCTTCCACTATTTACATCACACAGTTCCCTAAAGAAATTGATTACTGAAAAGCAGTTGATGTTTTTTCTATTTGGATAAATTGATTTAAATTCATACTCAGGCGGAGCATAATTAAGCCCAAGCTCTTTGCTATCGCTAATTAAATCTTTATTTTCGCTTAGATTATTTTTAATTTGATAGAATCTTTCTCTTGCTTCATCTTTATCATCAAAATAATCAAAGTTCTCTTTCATTTGTCTTAACTTTTCTCGCCTTTTTGAATTAAGTTCTTCATCCATACTTATGCAGTCGCTACATACTGCTAAAATAAGGGCAGTGAACAAGTCCGTTGCTGTATTCTTCCAAATCTTTTCTTGCATATCATTGCTAGAATTAAAAATGCTGAAGGAAAATGACTTTGCTAGTTGCTGTGCTTCATCAAGCTTTCCTTCAGCATAATATTCTATTATTATCGCAAGCGGATTATATCCGGCACTCTTTTTTGGGTTATCAAGATTTAAAAGTCTTGTTATATATCCCCTTTTTTCAAGTGTATTCTTTGAAGATTTATATAGTTCTAATTTTGGATCAAAAATTATCATCGATGGTCTATCAGCTTTTTTATATGCTCTTGATAATATATCTATCAACGAAAAAACAAACATCTCTCCTTTTCCCGACCTGGTTGTTCCTATGAATAAATTGTTTGTAAGTTGTGAATCAATATATATCTTATCTTTCCATCTAGTAACCGGAATACCCCCTTTCCCCTTATACCAGTTTGGTGTTTTTATCTTTTCTTTAATTACTGCTCCATCTTCATCAAATATATAACCATCAACATAACTGCCACCCTCTTTTGGAAGCTTATCATATTCACTTTCAGAAATATCTTTTATGTCAACAAGCTCATATGTACTTGGCAGTAATTCAATTTCCTTATACTGCATGTCAATCTCTTTTAATGTAGTCCAACGTCTTGTTCCTTGATGACCTTTATTTATATCTTTTTCAGAGTAAGATATTCTAAGTAAGTATGCTTTTCTTATATCTAATATTAGTAAAACAATAAAAAAGAAAATATATATTATTTTCCGTTCCTTTGAAACACCTATCCTCGGAATGGCTTGAGAAAAGTTTATATACTTATCTATATTACTAATATCTTTTATCATTAAAGGGATATTACTTAAAACATTAAGTACAAAGCTAAATGCAAATGTAATTATTATATTAATAATTAATATGTAAATAATTACCATTAATGGATTACCAAGGAATCTGTTTAGCACCATAGTCTTATTTACATTATCTGTAATTAACTCAGGGCGAAATGTAAGCCCCATATACTTTTTTATCTTTTCCATTTATATATCCATTTCATTATCTTTATTTTTTTCTCTTATTTTGCTTTTTTCAATATTTTTATTTTTATCCAGGTATTCTTTATTTGCCTTGGTTACTGCTTCACATAAATCCTCTGCTTTTACTTTTATATGCTCCCCATTTTTAAAGTTTACCTGCACTTCCTGATCTTCTTTAAATTGCACTGTCGTTAGATTTTTATTGAACTTATTTTGGTATATATACATATCAAGTGGATATATTTTTCCGCCACCCATATCTTTTCCATTTATTATGCTACCTCTTGGAAGAGTTACTGCATTAAATGTCTGTCCATTGCCTGCTCTGCTTTCTATCCCTATTTTTGCAAAATCATTATGCACATTTAGATATACCTTTTCCTTAATATTTTTATTTTCTTTCTCTGAGGCTTTCTCAACTGTTTTCTTAAGTCTTTCTTCTAGTGATGAAAGCTTTGCTTCCATCTTTTGAATATCTTCTCTTATCTGACCAGACTGCTCAAAGGAATCCGCATAGTATAGATCCAGTTGTCTGTCCTCAATCTGTTCTTGTAAGGATTGTATTTCTTTTTCTAGTGTCTCTTTTTCCTTCTCCTTTGCATTTACTTTCTCTTTTGTAATATCTTTTTTATTTTCCTTTGTTTGTTCTTTTTTGCTTTCCTTTTCCTTTAAATTCTCTTTAACTTTTTTTGTGCTTCCCTTTACTTTTGCGTTTTCTTTTTCATTCTTTTTACTCATTTTTTCTACCTCCATAGTTTTATCATCATTGACAATATTTCCGCTTTTATGTATTATTGTATCGAACCTAAATGATTGAGGAATCGCTTCACGCAATTGGAGCGTGGAACACGAACTCAATGTTTGGGTTTTTTCTTTATTTGCATATAGCAGAAAATCTGCTTCTATCGTTCTCTTAAGAAAATTATCAAATCGCTCTTTACCATATATTGATGTTAAATAATTTGAGTTTATCGCCTTAAATTCATAATTTCCTCGTCCATTAGTGTTAATGCTTGCCATAATTGGTAAGTTATCCTTGTCCACAACATCAAATACTGCAATTACGCTATAATCATCTGAAAAACTGTCCATTAGCATAGCCGGTGAATCAAGAAATGACGGAAGTTTTTCAAAAAACTCTATATCAAGTCCATGCCAATGCGGATTTCTACCTTTTTCATGCAGGCAATTTCGTATATGATGTTGCGACATAAGTATAGGCTTATTTTGAAGTCCAGCCTTTTGTAATAACAATGGTGTTTCTTTTCTTATCAATACAGATTCATATATCCCTACCTTATTTTCTAATACATCTGATATTTCTTTCCTGATTCTATAACTTTCTTCATGGTTAATATTTTCCATTACCCTGTTTTCTCTTATGTCAAAATTAATATTGCTAGATAAAGTATCAAAAATCCCCTCTTGTTTAAAGCTGTATATATCTCCTGTACCGCTACCAATAATAAGGTGATCTATCATCTTTATATTTAATAAATCTCCACAGTCTATAAGCCTTTTTGTTAAAGCCTTATCTTCTCGTGATGGAGTGATATCTCCAGACGGATGATTATGTACTAGCATGAAGGCAGCGGCATTAGAAAGTATTGATGATTTAAAAACTTCTCTTGGTTTTAGTATTGAAGTATCAATAGTACCAACGCTGCATATATTAATATTTATAGGTTTAAGCTTTACGTTTAAGTTTATTACTGCACATACCTCTCTATCATATGTCTTAAATTCTTTTGCTATAAGTTTTGAAACGGCTTCCGGAGAATCTAAAACTTCATCGCTATATAAGGAAGGTGCATCAACAAGCCTCACATTAACTACCTTCAATTCTTTATCATCCTTCTTAGGCATCTTGCTTTTTCTCCTCATTTAGATTTATACTTACTACCACTCCATCATTTAAATTGCTTATATAGTTTTTTAATTCTTCAGTTGTCATTTTTATTTCTTCATTTTTCATAATGGACTCCTTTACAAAAATCTAGAGAGAGGTAATCCCTCTCTCTAGCACTACGTTATGTACTTACTAAAATCCGCTTGTTAAAGCTGATGCGAGAGCTACAGCACCTAATGCTATAGCAGAGCCAATTACCACCCATGGAAGAGCTTCCTTTGCCCTTTCTTTTCCTCGCTCCGATGGATATATCATCATTGCACCGTTGATTAAAAGTGCAACTGCAACAAGTGCAATAACTAAAGGTCTTGCCGACTGTACAAATGCTGTTAATTGTGATGCAAATGCTCCCATTTTTTACCCCCTATATTTCAATTTCTTCTTGTCTATTTAAATATCTTTTTACATTCTTTTCTTTTTCATCAGTACCATTAAAAATTTCTTTAAGTTTATCTAATGTTTTATTTTCATGGAGTTTAATATCGTTATTTTTAAACATCTCTGATGTCTTTTCTGATACATTATTAAAGCTAAGTTCAGAAAGGTCTTCTAGGTCTATCACTTTACCAATTTGTGATGCTGTAATTGAGATTGTATAAATTTCTGCAATGCTTTTAACCATGTTCATTGCATCTTCGCATGTAGGCATTAAAAAATTTTCATTTCCGGGATAATATGAATTACCCCTGTCTGAAAGCCATATGTTTAACTGATCTGTATTACCCATGCACTTTCCGTCTTTTGAAAACCATGTAATCCACTTCCCTTCATGATTAAGAGCCTTTACTTCATTTTCAGACGTTAGCATTACACCGAATTTATAAAACCTATCGTTGAAGCTCTGTAACATATTACTCTCCTTATTCAAGAGTATTTTTTCATACTCTTTTTTATCTAAGATTTCATAGCTATTATCTTTTAAGCTTTCTGTATTTGAATATTTAAATTTTTCTAAATCTTCATCCCAATAAGCATCAAAGCCATACAATATCCTTGACGGTGTATATTGATCGCTATATTCTTTTATATTTTTTATTAACCAAAATTCATAATCATTTATCTTTATAACATCACCTACTTTTATCTCTTTATTATTTCCATTAAAAAAAGAAGCCTGTTCAACTTCTTTTGATAATTCTTTTGATATCCCTATATATCTTTCCATGTAATCAGAAGCTTGCTCTGCTTCTTTAATTGCCTTAGCAAGAATATCCGGAGATTCTTCAAGCTCTTTTATCCAGGAATTTACATATGCACTATGATTATCAATGTCTACATCTGCCACTTTGATACCTGTGTAAGCACTCATAAATACTGACGTTATTTCTGCAACAAGTTCTTCATACGCATACTCTTTACTACCTTTCATCCCTATATTTCTATTAAGTCTATCTTTATGTCCTGTAGAATGAGCAAGTTCATGTAAAGCTGTTGCATTATATTCATCTTCACTAAAAAACCTTTCTGGAATTGGTAGATGAATTTCATCTTTACTAGGATTGTAGTATGCACTAAATTCATCTTTCTCATGAATAATAGGTACATTCATATTCATCGATATTTCTTTGATAATCTTATCTGGATTTACATCTTTATTTATGTATTCTTCCCTTTCAGGAAGTCCTTTGATATTATCTCCATTGAACACAGTATATAACTTAAAAAGAAGAGAAAACTCATTAGCTTCTCTTCCTGCTTTTAGATATTCATTGTACCTTTGCCATGTTACCGTTTCTTTATTTTTCATATCATATGGAAACCAATATTCTACATTTACTCCCTTGCTGCCTTTTTCAAGATGATAGCCTTCATCTTTAATTTGTTTAAACGTCAACCATCTATTATCAGAATATCCACGATTCTTAGCAGAAAGAATTAAATTTAATCGATTTATCCCTTTATATAAAGCTCCTGTATTTGCGTTTGATGGTAAAAGTGATTCGCTATCCCATCCTTGTTTCCATGCTAGTCCATCTTTCTTTAATCCATCAACAAACATCTCTGTAACATTCTTGCGGAATTCAAGAACTCTCTTATTTGCCATATGTTTCATCACCACCTTTATCAATGAAATTAATTTCACCCATTGATATATTTGCAATTTCTTCAGCTTCACCTAATAATTCATCAAGTTTTTCAGCAGTAATTTCCATGTACTCGTTTGTTTGATCTATTGTAATTTTTTCTTCCATAATTGCTGCCTCTATCTTTCTTCTTCCTCTTCTTTATTTTTTCTTTTCACTATCCAGGCGAGAATAGTTGCAAACGCTATAGCAAACACTCCGAAGCCTGCTCCAATAAGAATCTTTTTAGCTAAACTCATATATGGTTCATATGTTGTAATAGCCTTTATCATATATCCGCTATATGTTGCATTTGCTGTATATGTATCTGATCCACCCTCTATTGAGTAAACACAAGAATAATCACAAACATTTTTTGTTCCTGTAAAACTTGCCGTTCTGGTTATTACACCATTGGAATTACTTTTGCTAGTCCATCTTCCGCCTGTTATTCCGTAACTTTCAGGATTAAGACCTAGATATGTCAATATGTCTGTTTCATAACCTTTCCATATCGGTGCATTTGTATTTAGTGGCCAAAGGTTTCCTGTGCCTACAAAATAGAAATACTCTGATTCAGCAGCACCCGAAAATCTTCCAGGAATATTTACTGATGATTTATAAATATTTCCTTTGATTGTTTCCTTTAATGTTCCCTTTACTGTTTCACCTTCAGCTGTTTCAAATTCTCTATTTTCATCTGCTGTAAAAGAATATGGATCTCTTGCTTCATACACATATATTTCTTCCGTAGGAGTTTTAGTATATTTAGTTTTGTTAGCATCAAGGTAAAGCTTTACCTTATTTCCATTTATATTAAAGACCTTTGTTTCTGGAGCTTTTTTGTTTTTTAGATTTTTAATTTCAACTGACTTATTTAGTTCTTCAGGAGTTTTAAGTATTTCATATTTTGTATCGACAATACGATAACTTTTACCATTTTCCTTATATTCTTTATCAGCCTCATATTCATAATGCTTATTATTTGTATATATAATTTTTGTTTTTACTACTTTTTCCTTTGCAAACGATAAATTTGTAAATAGCATTATGCTTATAAGTAAGAATATTGACATTCTTTTAATTTTCATATTTTTTCCTCTCGCATAAAACCAGGACGGATTTCTCCGTCCCAGTTTGTTACTATATGCCTTATTTATTTGATTTATCATTCTTTCTTTTTTTCATATAAACTATTCCACCAATAGCTATAACTATAAAGGTAACACCTGCAAATGCATATATAATCGATGTTTTATCACCTGTTAAAGGATGTCCGTTTTCGTCAGGTGGATATACTGTTAGCTCTCCTACAGATACAGTCTGGTTCTTATCCTTTATGTCACTATGAGTTGCTATCTTAATTCCATCGTTATACATATCTTCAAAAACAACTACTGACAGATCCTCTAATGCTTTTGAAGGAAGAACAAACTCTATCGTTACGCTTCCATTTATTGTTTTTGCAGTAAAAGTCTTTTCAGCAGTAACTTCCTTACCATCAACTAAAAACGGATTACCCGTTTTCTTATCCATGAGCTTACCTTTGACGGTATATTCTTTACCTACTGCAAGATTCGTATAGGTTACCTTGTCAATTATTGTAAATTTGTTATCTTTTAACTTGCCTGTTTCCTTTACATCAGCACTTGTCTTTATATCAGGATATTCTATACTTTGATCTTTATCATTTATATCAGCATGGACTGCTATTTTAATATTGTTGTGATACATATCCTCAAAAACGACTGTTGTTTTACCTTGTAGCAAGAGAGAATTGTATGTAAATTCAATATCAACAGTTCCTTTTGCCTTATCTGGGGTAAAGGTCTTTTCAGCAGTTATTTCATTACCGTCCTTGTCTTTCAAAGGTTTTTTCGTATTCTTATCCATTAATTTACCCTTAACGGTATATTCTTTACCCGGTATAAGGTTATCGTACTTTACTGTATCTATTATTGTTTCATTTTCTCTTGGCATACCTTGCTTTGTATTTGTTTCTTTTGATTTTGCAGTTGTTTTTATTTCAGGGAAGTGTACACTCTGTCCTTCGTCATTTATATCTTCATGAGTTGCTACTTCCTTATCATTATAGAAAAGCTTTTCAAAGACAACTGTTGTTTTACCCTTTAGAAGCGTGCTATCAACTTCATATGTTAGCTCTACTGTTCCACTTGCTCCGTTACCGTCAATAGTGGAATTATCCTTTGTTACAGTAAAGGTCTTTTTAGCTGTAATTTCCTTACCGCCCTTATCCTTCAAAGGTTTATTTGTTTCCTTATCCATGAGCTTACCTTTAACGGTATATTTTTCGCCTTCACTAAGCTCTTTATATGAAACCTTATCGACTATCTTAATCTTCTTACCGTATTCGCCTACATTATTCTTTGTGTTTTCGCTCATTGCGGTTGTCTTGATGCTAGGTACTAACGGCTCATTTGGCTGCTCAGGGGTGTTGCCGAAGTTGAAAACCATTGAGTGGTCTTCAGAATCATTTTCAACTTTAAAGGTGTGTATCGTTGAGTCAACTTTAAATCCCTTAGGAGCTTTAGTTTCTTGTATTGCTACTGTCCCTCTTGGTAAAACTATAGTTCCCTTTTCTGTCCTATAGAACTCATCGCTACCTTCAAGTATAAAATCTTTTCTAAGTCCTGCTACATAATTTCCATTCTTTGATTTTATTGTTTTCAGCTTCCACACTCTAGTCGGAGTTTTCCCTGTAACATCATCGAGCATTTCATCGTAGTATGAGATTGTAAACTCTGCATCTGACATATCAGCATCAGGATTAAGATAACTCTTTCCGTCTGCAACCTTTCTTAAAACTATTGAAATAGGGTCAAATACCGGGCTATCTTTAGACTCAATTGTTGCAGTTTCACCGGCATTTATAGTTACTGTATGTACCTTAGGGTCAAGTGCATATCCCTTAGGTGCTTTTGTTTCTTTGACATAGTATGTTCCAGGGTTTTCTTCAAGCTCATTTGTACTTCCATCTTCCTTAGTTATTAACTTACCTTGCGACCTTGTTAGTGCAGCATCTTCATATACTGTGTACTCTGCTCCTGCTAGTGAGTACATTTTCTTACATTCTTCTGTCAGTGCTTTATTATCTGCTACACTCTTAAAAAGCTTTACCTTACCTTGTGGTACCCATTGGAAATTACCGACTCTCTGAATTGTATGTGGCTTTCCCGGCTCTAATGTAATGGCTTGATTTTGAGGGTGTATTTGATTCCAAGGACACATTCCATTTTTTAATCCTTCTCTGGTATTAACGACAATGTCATATTTACCATTAGCTGCTAATGTGCCTGTAAATGGATACTCGCCATCTTGTCTTACATGCTTACCCGGATCGATACAATATCCTGTATATGTCTTGCCATCCGGCATTGTTATTGAAAACATCGCCGGACGAGGAAGTATTTTAATTAGCTTTACATAGCATCTTCCGCTAATTGTACTCGGCTGTGCATTTGCCGTTGTTGTCATCATTGCCATACTTCCACCCAGCGTACTTACTATAGTCAGTACTGAAAGCAGAAGTGTAGCTAGTTTTTTTCGTATGCTTTGCATTTTTTATTTCCTTTCTTTAAATAAAAATAGAGAGGCGTCCCTCTCTTTACCGTTTGTTAGTCTTGCAAGATAACATAAGTTCTCTTTACGAGCTGTCTAAATACTTTAGCATATATATCACCACCTTTTATTTTTCATTTTTTTCGGACTGAATATTAAAAGATCTCCTATATTTGGTTCAGAAAATCCATAATAACAATGACTGCATATTTCTTCTTTCTCATCTATCCACCAGCCAATCATATTCTTTCTGAGTTCTTGCCCTATAAATCACCTTATCTGTTTTCATAATTTCCTCCACTATTAAAATTACTCAGTCTTTATTAACCCCTCTATTGCCATTTCATTAAATGTTTTAAAATTCTATTTGCTCGAACTGTTTGTAATTCATCCATAAAACCTCAGTTCTAGGAACAGAGCGTTCTGCAATAGTTTTTATTTTAATTTTTGTAAAATCTTTTAAATATTCCTCATACATATCGCTTTCATATCCTGAAACCATGATTTTGCAATTACAACACTTTATTGACTCAAGCAATTTGATATGATCGCTATCGGATAATTCATGGTTATATAAATATTTTGTCCTTGTTGATTGTAAATATGGTGGGTCGATATAAATAAATGCTTCACTATTGCTTTTTATTGAATTGATTAATTCAATTGCATCTATATTTTCAATCTGTGCATTTTTTAATCTCTTTGTGGCCGACTTAAGCGTTGCTTCAAGTTCGCCCCATGCCTTAGCCGGATTAGGAGATGTTTGGCCGACACCTCGTCTAAATCCATTTTTATATTTATTGCCACAGCCAAACCCCTGCCAACACTTGATGGCGAACCTTCTTGCTTCTTCGATTTCATCAATATTTCCATCGCTTTTATAGCTGTTTATATATTCAGTTCTTGAATATGGTGTCATTTTTATAGCTTTTATCAACTCATCTTCTCTTTCTCTTAGAACCTTAAAAAAGTTATAAACTTGGTCGTCTATGTCATTGATAATTACGTTATAACAAGGCAGCTTATTAAAAAATATAGCTCCGCCTCCAAAATATGGTTCGCAATAGAGTGTGTGTTTAGGAATGAGTTTTACAATTTTATTTGCTATTCGATTTTTCGCTCCTGGATACTTTAAAACCGCTTTCATGCTTCCTCCATCTCTACTTCTTCTTTCTCATCTATCCAGCAGCAATATCCTTCTTTATGCGTATAACATGGAGTGTTCCATGTGCATCCGCATATTTTACATACTCCCTTCATGACTCTCCTTTCTTAAATTAAAAATAGCGACTTTCTCGCTCTCTTAAATACTCTATATTGAATTTTCTCTATACCAATTAACAATTTCTTTATATTGTTTTGCTATTATTCGTTCTCCTTCATATTCCGCATCATTTTCATGCCCTTTATCAAATTCTAAAATTCCAATATATTCTCTTGAGTCAAAGATATGTATTCCTTGTTCATCTGGAGCAAATGCCTTACTCTTTGTATATATTAAATGAATATCAATATCGTCATCTAGGGATTGAAATACTAAAAACCAGTATTTATATTTATATCCATTTATTTCGATATCATAGTCTTCTGAATTAATAGTGATTTGCTTTTTTAAGTTTTCTTCTATTCCCGGTATTCCGCCTATATCTTTAACTTCATTTTTAGAATTAATTAAAAAGACTTTTCTTAAATTGTTTTTCTCTGCTATTTCTATATCTATATTTTTCGCTGTGAACTCATTAAGCCTACTACCATCTTTAAAATCAGATTTAACAGTTGGTATGAATCCTACTTTTAATTTTGCATCAACCTTATACTCATATTCTATGTCTGCATAATTGTATTGAACATATGCCATATATATAGCTATACCTAAGGAAACTAAGCTTATAACTATCGGAATTATTACGAACATATCAATTCTCTCCTTTCAAGCATTAAAAAAGGGCAGATTTCTCTGTCCTTAGATTTAACTATTGATATTATTAATTATTCGTTACCTGTACTCCCAATGCCCTTCTTCAGGATGATTGATTGTTTCAGTATATGGTACTTGAACTGTTCTTGTTTTGGTAAAAGGTCCAAAATTAACGGGTGTTCCTTCGTCAAGCATGTTTGAATAGTAGGCATAAGCCGATTCACAATCATTAAACTCAGCTCCGTCTGAACATCTATAAACTGTATACTGCTGTGTTTCAGTCCTGTACTTGGTTACCGTTTCCGTCCATGCTGCCTTATCAACTACCCAAACTCTCTGTTTGGCATGTCCGCTGCTTCCGCCAGTCCTTCTTCCACTTGAAGCATTTCCTGATGATGCCTGTCTTGTATATGCTTTCGCTGCTGGTGTAGATGTTTCAACCTCAGAGGTCGTTACTGAAATGGCAGCCCCTGTCTTTTCCGTTAGCTTGGCATTAATTTCTTTAGTTAATTTGTCAAGGTCTTTATTTGACTTTACTTCATTTAGCTTCTTCTCATAGTCTTTAAGCACCTTTTCTGCTTCAGCTTTCTTATCCCCCGCCTCTTTTAGAACAAGCTCTTTATATGTCTTTATCTTATCTTTCTTTGTTGCAAAGGTTTTAAGCTCAGATTTAAACTCTTTTAGCAGCTTTTCAGCTTCTTTATCGTTCTTGACCTTCTCCATATCCTTGATATATGCTTCCTTGAACTCTTTAAGGTCTTTTTGGTCTTCTTGCATATATGCTTTTAAGTCTACTCCCTTTATCTCTTTTATAGCCTTATCTTTTACTCCACAAGCTGTTAAAGAAAGAGCAAGGATTACTATGCTTGATATTATCAGGATCTTCTTTTTCATTTTTGTTCTCCTTTCAAATTTCCATCTCTATATCTTTTGTTTTTCCGAGTGTAATTTCTCTTTTGTTTTTCCGAGTGTAATTTCTTTACTTTTTGCAATTCGCTCTATCTTTTCTATGGATTCAAACTGCCCTTTATAAATAATGTTTTCCATTAGTGATGTATCTTGATTATTGTTATATTCCTTAAATGCACTTCTGTATTTTGATTTTGGCTCTATAACTATAGGTAATAGTCCTTCATTTATTAGAGATTGATTTAATATAATCCTACCAGTCCTTCCATTCCCATCTGTAAATGGATGTATCCTTTCAAACTCAATATGTTTCTTTGCAATATACTTTATTTTATCTCCTAAGCTCAGTTTATTAAATGGCTTTATATTACGTACATATTCTGCCATTAATTCTTCCACCTTCTCAAAGCTTGGTGGGTAATATATAGCTTCTGAAAGAGTCCCGATACATACGTTTTCTTTTCTGTATCCTTTTTCCCTTCCCGTAACTTCTTTAGCAATATCTTTTATAAAGTCTTCTGTAATTTCTTTATTTTCAAAGCTAAGATATTTTTCAATAGCTGAATATAGCCTCTTTGCCTCATCGTATTCCCTAAAGCTATGTCCTGCTGACACCTCGTCATATTCAAGTAATGATATTGTTTCATCAAGAGATAGGGTGTTTCCTTCAATCGCATTAGAACTCCAACAAAATGAATACTTAAAATCTTTATAGAATGGTTCAGATATTAAATTATCCTTTAATTTCTCTTTTGTACCAGGTAAAACAAACTCAATTTTCTTTTGTTTTTCCTTTAAGTTTATGTTTATCATAAATTCTCCTGTTTCTTAACAAAACGCTGTGTCCGTTGATTTTACTGGTTTATTTAATTAACCTCTCACAACTGTGAAATTTAAGGTACACGTTTCTATAATTTAAGTATAACATATGTAAATTTTCGCAAACTACTATCTTTTAATTTTTTTGATTTTGGTATTTTAGATTAGATAATTTATATATGAGTAGCAACCTGTAATCAGTTCCCTTATAATATCAGAAATAGTACATGCATACTAGAGAGGTCAATTATGATTGTAAATATTTTTTTGTTTTTATCGTATATTTTAATGCATATACTTTTCCTTACGTTATCATCCTAGCATTTGTAAAAAGTCGCATCATAGGTTGTTTATATATTTTTAAATGTATTATAATAATCACTAATGGTATATTGTTATGTTTCAATACTTGAGGTACATAAAAATGAAAAGGCTAACTCTTTTTGCTAATATTCTCACACCTGCAATTGCATTAATGGCTTTAATTTGGACTATCCACGCATACCGCAACGCTAGTAAGAAAAATTCTGCACAATCTCTATATCAAAATACTTTAATCAAAATATATAACCACCTTGAATCTGATAATTATATAAAACTTGCTAATATTAAAAAGCTTCCGGAAATAAGTGAGAGTGATATTTTACTAATAAAAGATGATTTAAAAAATATCATTCTTTACAGCAAAGGTGCATATAGTTACGACCTAATAAAACATATAGATAATCTTAGTTCAGATACCTTTGCATATTTCTGTATTTATATATCGGATCTTTGTAGAACCTGTCAAAATATAATTGGCTACAATTCCATTTCTGTATTTTTCGGAAAAAAGAAACGGATATACGAAGTTTCTATGGCTATTGCAATAATGATATCCCTTGTAATATATATTTATTATGTTATAGCATATCTTATGGGAAATGCTAGATTATCTGATAGCCTAACAGTTATAGTTATTATGTTATTTCTTCCATCAGTAGTCTGGAGTATTTTCAAGTATTTTTAAAAGAAATATAGAAAATTTGAAATGCACATTGCTCCTACTATTGTAACGATAAAAAACAACATTCTTTCTAACTTGCTATTTCTTTCGGATGATATTAACCCTGTTATAAATGCTATTCCTATTAATAGAATACTCAATCCAATATTTATTATGCTTAAATTAAATGATGTATTCTGTCTGGAAAAAACTTTTATTGTTGTTATTAGCCCCAATATTACAAGCAATACTCTTATTACTATACTTGAAAAATACAGGTACTTATTCCTAAGTATTCTACTAATCATTTTATCAATTATATTCATTGCTAACCCCACTAATCTTATATTTATAATTTAAAAATTATTCCCTTTTAATGTTTAAGTTATTATTAGAGCCTTCTTTCTTCTGGAGTAACGCTCGTTTCCCTTCATTAACGTCCTTCCAGAACTGCTTTCTACCTTTCTCACACCCTATTTTAAAACAAGGACATATCAAGCTTTTTTTATTGCTTCCAAGATAACTTTTTTACTCTCTTCAGGATGCATAATAGCATCTACTCCACCAAATGTATTTTCACTTTCAACATAGATATTATTTTTGTTTATCCACCTTGATACTAAGCTATCATATTTATTGAATTGTATTGCCGCTTTTGCCTTTTTGTTTAAAGCTTCTTCTATATACTTAGGACACTTCATAAAACTATTCCTTTCTCTTATCTTGATTTTTATATGTGTCAGATATCTTTATATTTAGGTCTTTAAAACTTCTATTTCATTTATGTCTTCTAAAAATATAGCTAAATTTCCATAAGTATAAAACTGAATATTTCTTTGGCAAGTCTGTCGCTGATTGTTGTAAAAAACACAATATTAGTTCGTTGTGGACTGATAATCCAAAAGCTGAAGTTAAAATTTTTATTCCTTACGATAAATAATGAACCTTATTATAGATCAATCCCATTTAGTTTGATGTAGGTAAGTGCTTTAATTATGTATTCTTCTCTTAACCCCTTCTTTATGTTCTTCGGGAAAAGGGAATCATCTACCCTATATCTTTTTATCCTTGCTTTAGGCTCTTGATATTTTACATTGCTGTTTGCAATAGTTTTCATATCTTTATCGTCTATTTTTCTTTTTTCACTTTCGCTTCTTATAGCCTTTGCGATGTCTGTATCTATTTCCATTCCTTCATGAAGAAGTCCTTCCATTAATGCTTGTTCATTGCTTCTTAGATATGATAACTGTTCAGCAATATCTTGTGTTATTAATTTCTCTTCATAGCAAGTATATAGCGGATAGATTAGGTAGGTTAGACGGATTTTTCTTCTAACCGTCTTTTCGCCAATACCGTATTTTTCTGCAATAATTTCAGCGGAAGTTTTATTATTTAACTTCTGGTCACTCTGACCAGAAGTTGTTTCTTCTGACTTCTGGTCGCTCTGACCAGAAGTTAAATCTATTCTTGCTCCCTGTTTTGATATTGCTTCAAATATATTTCTATATGCCCATCCTTTTTCAAGATCTGTTACTTCTTCACGCTGTAAATTTGTGTCTGCAACAATAATACTTGCTTCTACATCATCTACATTCTTAATTATTGAAGGTACTTCGATAAGCCCTGCTTCTTTTGCCCCTCTTACTCTGTTATGACCTGCAAGAATTTCATAGCTATCCTCTTCTATTGGTCTGACAGTTATGGGTGTTAAAATACCATGTGATTTTATACTTGATACGAATTCATCCCACTCCTCACCTGAAATGGCTTTAAAGTGATTAAGCTTACTTTCTTGTAGTTTTTCAATACTAATGCTTTTTACACCATCTGCATTTTCTTTTAGCCTTTTTTCTGCTCCACCGTATAAGTCAGTTATATTTTCTATATCGTTTCTAATAGATTCTTCGTCTCTGACATATACTTTTTTTCTATAATTCATTGCCATTATTTTTCTCCTCTATCTAATATTTTTATAAAATGGAATTTTAATTATTTTTCTTCTAAAAATTCATCGGTAAAAGAAGAAATAGCTTTCGCAACTGCATTATCTTTATCATAGGTTTTTATGCTTACTTTCATAATCTGACTTTCTTTCAGTTTTACGCTTGCTGGGATTACAGTATCAAACACTCTTAACTTCCCAAACAATTCTCTGATTAAACCAATCATATCTTTACATAAGTTTGTTCTAACATCTGCCTTATTTATCAATACTCCTGCAACTGATAATCTAGGATTAAAGAAACTCTTAATTTTAGCAAGCTGATTTAAAAGGCTCTCCATCCCATCTGTAGAAAATTCATCAGCCTCTGTGATAATAAGAACATCATCACTTGCCACAAGAGAATTTTGAAAGTCTACCTCTATCGAGGGTGCATTGTCTATTAAGATATAATCGTATTGTTTTACTTCGGCTATATCATCAATAAACAGTTTTAACATTGTTTCTCTAGCCATAGCTATATTAAGTGCAATCTTAGTATCTGCCATGTCTATACAGCATGGTATTACTTCAAGATTGCTATTTATCCCGGACGTATATATATAATCTTCAGGATTTATTTTTTCACCTTTCATAACTGCATTAAGTGCGGCAGCTATGGTATAGACTGCATTATTATCTTTTCGTATTTTTATTCCTGTAGCTTTTGTTAAATTCCCCTGGCTATCTAGATCAATCAATAATACTTTATTACCTCGTTCTGCAAGTTCAGCTCCTAGATTCATTGCTATTGTAGTTTTCCCTACTCCACCTTTATGATTTACAACTGATATTATTTTCATTTTCTGACCCCCTATATGATTTCTCCAAGCTCAAATGCTACACCATAGATATATTTTGCGTATTGCATTCTTAGATATGACGGACTGTAATTATACTTATCAGCAACTTCATCCCATGTTATTCCTTTTGAATAATGATTACTTGCATACTCCCAAATAGGATTCCTTACATCTTCACTAACCCAATCAAGTCCTTTTTCAATAGCTTTAACGATTGATTCCATAAAACTTTTATTTATGATATCCTCTTTTGTAATATTTAATTTTGACTTATTTTCTATGCTGAAAATTTTTTCTTTAAATTCGGTATATGCTCTAAGTCTTGCTGTAACTACAATATATGCAGGTTTTGAAAGTCCATAGCAATTTTTTGGTAATTCATAATTTTTATCATATAGCGTTGACACAGCTCCACCTCATAAATATTTCCTATACTTTACCGATTTCTTCTCCCTTTTTTAGACATCTTTCATAATCTGTATCAATGAGTTTATCTTCTCCAAATCTTTTTTTATCAATCCCTACACGCTTTATAATTTCTTCAGCATTTATATATCTATCTTTTAGCTTCAAATATTCTTCTTCAGTTAGGAAGACATTTTTAAATAATCCATAAGTTCTGCATTTTTCCAGCACAGCCTTTGTTTCTTCTTTTAATGACAGCAATTTCTGTTCACTCTCTTTTGCCTTTAGTCTTCTTTCCTGCCTTTTTTCAGACTCTCTTGATCGCTTCCCAATTTTATCTTTTAAAAATGGTATATGAATTATTGTATTTCCTGCTTCACTCCAAACTTCGATCAACTGTTGACTTTTAAAGTAGTTTAAAGCTAATAACATTGATTCTGCTTCTTCTCCTATGTCTTTACAAATTATTGGTGCTATTTCATCAGGAGAAAATCCTTGAACAGTTATATATCCTTTTGTTGGTGTTGCTAGTGAACATAATTCTAAAAATATAACTACAAACTTATAACCATATACAGGAATGTGTTTCATATTCCTCATTCGTTCTTCTGTGAAAAATGTATAAATCATTCTGTAGTACCAAATGAATGTATCTTCTGTAGTGTAATTATTCATCTTTATTACCATTGCCTTTTATCTCATTTTCCTTTTGTTTATATATATCGAATATTATTGAAAGTTCATCTATTCCATATGTTGTAAGTGCTTCTTTATATAAAGCATTTTCTGGGCTGTACTTTGAATATCTCTTATATAAATACTCTTCGGCATCCATACCACGCTTTAGCTCTGTATATACAGTGCTATCAGATACACTTAATTCTTCTGCTGCTCTTTTTGGTGTAAATCCCTCTTTGCATATAAGAAATTCAAGTGCCTTCCTCATATCCCAATCCCAAATATTTTGTCCTATTCTTTTTGCCATTTTTTTCTCCCTTCTATTAACATATATAGTTACTATATTTATTTATTCTTTTCTTTTTATAGTAATAGTTATAGTAATAGTTATATGTACAGACATTTGTCCGGACATTGTCCTTGACCATAACCTTTTTTACTGTCTTTAATCTATATAACTGAATGTTTAATAAATTCCATCTCTTGTAATGCTTTAAATTCCAATAAAAAAATTAAGCTGCACTTTCTTTGTGCAACTTAATTATAAAACTCAGC
>QWCK01002812.1_pt1 | contig 37431 bp, 32 predicted proteins | sample 1972571 | NCBI WGS metagenome assembly QWCK01 (sample SAMN09866710, study PRJNA288562) | Human gut metagenome isolate term2_stool, whole genome shotgun sequencing... | isolation source: gut | host: Homo sapiens | place: USA: California | reverse complement strand
AACGCAGGTTGTACCTGAAGAAGCAGTTAAGACCGGTATCGACCAAGGCTTCGGAAGAGATTCTCACGGTATCGATGTTGCAACCTTCCTAGTTGAAGAAGGCAGAAGACGTCGTGGAGAAAAGACTTTCGAGCAGATTCAGAGAGAGAAGGAAGCTGAGGAGCAGGCATAACTTTATAAACGCGGGCATTTTAACAAATGTCTGACAAAATAAGAGGATGCTAACCCATAGCATATAATTACAAAACAGTCGTTTTCGGAGCGAAATGCTTCGGATGCGGCTGTTTTGTGTATAAAAGAACATAAGAAATGACAAATTTTGCAAATGCTTCTTTTAAAAATGTCTATAAAATGATAGAATCATAGATAGTAAATATATCAATGATACAAGATTTTATCATATAAATGTTTTGGAGGTAAAAGATATGTATGATATTGTGAATACAGGGGATAATTCACCTTTAACAATATTGATAGCTTTGGGTGTAGTGGCGGTCGTTGCACTTGCTGTTTTGCTCATTAAAAGAAAGAAGTAAGGAGCTGGAAATATGAAAGTAGATGTACTTGTAGCTGAAATCGGTTCAACCACGACGGTAGTCAACGCTTTTAAGGATCTTGACACTGATCACCCTGAATTCTGGGGACAGGGGCAGGCGCCTACCTCGGTTCTTGAGGGTGATGTTAGAATAGGTCTTCAAGGTGCTATTGATGATATGTGCAAGACTAAGGGCATCGATGATATTGGATATGATATGATGCTTGCTACGTCATCGGCAGCGGGCGGACTTAAGATGACTGTGCACGGTCTTGTTTACGATATGACGGCAAAGGCTGCGAAGGAAGCGGCACTTGGAGCTGGCGGTATTTTGCACTATGTTACAGCGGGTAAGCTGAGAAGGACTGATCTCAAAAAAATAAAAGAAGTAAATCCCAATCTGATTTTGATTGCCGGTGGAGTTGACTATGGGGAAAGAGATACCGCTATTTATAATGCGGAGATGGTAAGATCTCTGGGTCTTAAGACGCCGATAGTATACGCTGGAAATGTTGAAAATCAGGAGGAAATGGAGTTGATTTTCGATGAGGAAAGCGGGCAGGAGCTCTATAATATCGAAAATGTTTATCCTAAGATAGACACTCTTAATGTTGAGCCTTGTAGGAGAATTATACAGGACGCTTTTGAGAAGCACATAATACACGCCCCAGGTATGGAGCATGTAAGAGATATGGTAACGGGACCGATAATCCCAACACCGGGAGCAGTAATGGAGTGCACCAAGCTTTTGTATGAGAATATAGGGGACCTTATTGTGCTTGACGTCGGCGGAGCTACTACTGACCTTCATTCCGTTGCGAGTGAATCGGATCAAGTTGAAAGAATCCTTATCGCGCCTGAACCAAAGGCCAAGAGAACGGTTGAGGGGGACCTTGGAGTTTATGTTAATAGGATGAAGGTTATAGAGTCCATCGGCGAGGAAAAACTTCGTGAAGAGTGCGAAGAGATGGGAATAGATCTTGACAAAACTCTCGAATCATATGTTGCGATACCGAAAAATGAGGATGAAATTAAGCTTGTCGAGCGTCTAACCAAGGAAGCCGTAATTAAGGCTGTTGAAAGACACGCAGGCAAGATAAGGTATATCTATGGACCTAGCGGTAGGAGCACTGTTGCAGAGGGTAAGGATTTGACTCAGGTTAGATGGATCATTGGAACAGGCGGAGCTCTAACAAGACTTCCAAATCGCGTGCACATAATGGAAGAAATTGCAAAACACAACGAAAGTGGAATGCTTTTGTTCCCTTCGAAGCACGCAAAAATCCTAGTTGATAATATGTACATCATGTCATCGCTGGGTGTTTTGAGCATGACACACAGAGAGGGTGCTATCAAGCTTCTTGAGCAGACTCTTGGGATGAGCTTTGAGGGCAAGGCACCGAAAAATGACGAGGAGCCTATTTATATCAGAGAACTCTGGAGAGAGGAAGAAGAAGCCAAGGAAAAAGAGGCTCAGAAACAAAAAGAAATCAAGGCAATGGAAGCCATGGGATATGACATGAGCGACTACAAGGGTGATATTGAGGTTTGCTCAATTAAGAAAAATGCAATGAAAAAGCAAAAGGAGAATAAGTGATGTATCCAAGATTAGTCATTGATATTAAGAAACTGGCAGATAACGTTAAAACGCTTGCAGCGATAACAACGGATGATGGCAATTGCTCGCTCATGATAGTGACAAAGGGCCTTTGTGCCGACCTTGAAATGGTGAAAATGCTCGCAGGAAGACCAGAAGTGGATTTTGTTGCAGACTCTAGGCTTAAGAACATCAAAAGTTACAGCAAAATAGTTCGTGACGCCGGCAAGAAGACGGTGCTAATCAGGATTCCTATGCTGAGTGAAGTCGATGAGCTTGTTAAATGGGTGGACCTATGCTTTAATTCCGAGATGGAAACTGTCAGGGCGATAGACAAGGCGGCAGCAAAAGAGGGCAAGGTGCAGGATGTACTTCTTATGATTGACCTGGGTGATCTCAGAGAGGGCATTTTCTTTAAAAATGAGGATGAGATCCTTGAAGATGCCTTGGAAATCAAGGAAATGAAGAATGTAAACCTTTACGGCATAGGAGTTAACCTAACTTGCTATGGAGCTATAATTCCGAAGAATGAGAATCTTTCGAGACTCGTTCAAGTAGGAAAAAAGATAGAGGCTGAAACGGGGCTGAAGCTTGAGATGATTTCCGGAGGAAATTCCAGCTCTATATATCTGATAGAAAGTGATAAGATGCCTAGGATAGGGAGAATGCCTAAAGACGAAAGGATGCCAAAGGGAATTAACAACCTTAGACTTGGAGAGGCTTTTCTTCTCGGAAACGATACGGCATACGAAACTGAGATTCCAAATACTCATCACGATGCAATTAAGCTTGAGGCGCAGATTGTTGAGCTTAAAGAAAAGCCGTCACTGCCTATTGGAGAAGTTGGTGTAGATGCTTTCGGTGAGAAGCCTTACTATGAGGACAAGGGCATCATGAAGAGGGCAATCATTGCAGTCGGCAAGCAGGATACAGATCTTGGCTCAATGACACCTGTTGATGACAGAATCGAAATAATGGGAGGAAGCTCAGACCACATTATCCTAGATTTGACGGCATGCAATGACGATTATAAATTAGGAGATATTGTCGAGTTCACTGTTGGATATGGTGGAATGCTGAAACTCGTAACATCACCTTATGTTGATAGGGTTTATGTGAAGTAGAAGAATTTTAAAAAATAAGGTTTTCTTGCAAATGCCAATACAATGTTGTACAATTGTCTCAAAGAAAGAGGTGATTTTATGGCTAAGACAGCAAATTTATACGCACGTATAGAGCCAGACTTAAAAGAACAAGCGGAGCAAATATTAAACGCTATAGGCTTACCGCCATCAAGTGCTATTACTATGTTTTATAAACAGGTGGTTATGCAGCAGGGTCTTCCTTTTGATGCAAGATTAAATTATAGAAAACCAATGGATATATCTTCGATGACGAAGAATGAATTTTATTCTGAATTGGAAAAAGGTTATCAAGATGCCGTCGCTGGAAGGACAAAGCCGATAGATGAAGTATTCGAATCTTTGAAAAAGGAATCTGAAAACAGTATTAAACGAAGATAGACATCAGGATAAATGATAAGTTTGTATAACTGCAGATTAGATCTGCTATTACATTTGCTCAATAATAGGTGCTTTTGTCTCCCCTATATCTTATTGGAAACAAGTTAAAATCGCTATAAAGATTGAATTTTTAGTCTTTATAGCGATTTTTCAACTTTTTTGTCCTATAAGTTAATTTTTATCAACATATTTTGGCATTCAAATCTTGTTGTACTGCAAGCCAACTATTTTGTTAAAAACTCAGAATCACAATAGGATTACAGACCAAGCTTAGCAAGTAGAGCATCCTTTGGAAGAGCACCTACTACATTCGCCTTTTTTTGACCTTCTTCAAATAAGAAGATTGCAGGAATAGTCATTATCCCGTATTTCATTGCAAGTTCCTGGTTTTCATCAACATTAACCTTGCAAACTTTTACAGCACCATCTTTTTCCTTTGCAATCTCATCAAGAGTTGGAGCAAGGTTTACGCAGTGGCCGCACCAAGGCGCCCAGAAGTCAACAATTGTAGGCACTTTGCTTTCTAGAACTTCCTGTTTAAAATTATCTTTGTTAACATTTACTATCATATTCATTCTCCTTTTATATTAAAATTTATTAGTGAATTTGGTTATACTAATAATATTTTAGTATCTAATTAAGTTTTACTTGAGGCGTTATCCGAAATCTTATTTAAAGTATTGTTTAAGGCATTGTTTAAAGTGTTATTTAAGATTTTCGAGCGATTTTTTCTCTTGAATAGCTGTAAGTGCCTGTTGTGATATGCCTATAATGTGTTCAGGTAATGCCTTAATCTCATCTTTTGTTAGAGCATCCGTATAGATTGGCTCTAGGAATTCTACCGTGATTGGCACACCAATATTAGTTTTCAGGTATCCTTGATTTTCATAATACAGATAAGTGCCGTCTATAACTATTGGCACTATAGGTGCACCCGTGTGTCCGCCTGTAGCAAGCTTAAATGCTGCTGTTTTGTAATCGCCCATCAAGGGCCCTTTACTTCTTGTTCCCTCGGGAAAAATAACAATGGAATCGCCTAATTTGAGCCTCTTCCAGCATTCTTTAAATACTCTCAAAGAGCTTCGAGGATTGCCTCTTTCGATAAAGAATCCGCCGACGGACTCAATCCATTTTCCAACATATGGAACATTGCGCATTTCAGCTTTGGCAATAAATCCAGTCTGCTTATCTTCAAGGGCATATAATATCGCTACAACATCAAGATACCCCTGATGATTTGAAATAAACACACATCCCTTATCCTCGGGAATATTATTCCTTCCGATGACATCAATATCAAGCTTAAAATCTGAAACGATTTGTTTGATGAGAGGCTTATTATGTGTACCTATATACTCTCTTAACTCTTCAGGTATCGCAGTACCTCTAAGCTCATCAATGCTTTTTCGATATTTTTCCATACTACCAAGCTGTTTAAAAATCCTTATTGCATTAATCGGTCGCATGAAGATTGCAGATATTTTCATTATGCCTATTTCCTTTCAACTACACGTATAATATACCACAAAATAGATGGAAAAAAACATAAACAAAGTGTATAATAGGACAGAAAGGAGCGAATAAGCGAATATGAGGCTAAAAAAATTGACACACAAAAGCATCTCTATGGCTATTGCAATTATTGCGGTTATACAGTGTATAGTGGTGATTTGGCTGTATCTGGAGTCGTTTAGCGAGGATATAAGTTTTTCGGCTTTCCTGGCAATTTTACTCATACCAGTAGCCATTGAAGCGGCCGTTATTTGTTGGCTTCTTGAGAGGAGGAAGATAGATGATAATAGTAAACACACCAGATCTTAAAGGCAGAGAGTACGAAGAAATTGAACTAGTTGCCGGTTCAATAGTTTTGAGCAAGCACATTGGAAAGGATTTCATGGCAGGGCTTAAGACTATAGTCGGCGGAGAAGTTGAAGGCTATACCGAGATGTTGATAGACGCTAGAACTCAGGCTCTTGAAAGAATGAAAAATCGTGCTAAGCAGCTTGAGGCAGATGCAATCATAAATGTTAGGTTTGCATCATCTGCTATAATGGAATCGGCGGCCGAGGTTGTAGCTTACGGCACAGCAGTTAAATTTAAGTAGAAATTGAAGAATAAGTTTATTGAAGATTAAGCTAGATGAAGAATTTACAAAATAACAGTACATCGCTTAATTGCGATATATCGAGAAAAATTAGAATTAGCCTTGCATTTGCAGGGCTTATATTGTTTATATTTGTTGCTTGGCAAATGATGGATGCCAAGCGAGGCCCAACGGCATTTGACGATGCGATAAGATTCAAATTTTATAATATGCGAAATGACAGCCTCACAACAGTTGTTAAAGCGGTAACATATTTTGGGAATTGGCAGACAACGATTATCATAGCTGGGATTTTAATTTTGTACAAAAAAACACAGATGAAGCTTGGTGTTCCAGCGGCAATAATGGCAACGATATCGGTTACAACGTACACAATTTTAAAACCACTTTTTAATAGACCAAGGCCTGACAGAGCACTTTGGCTTGTTGTGCAACACGATGCGTCTTTTCCATCAGGGCACTCACTGAATTGTTTGGTTTTCTATGGGACGATTTTTTATCTTATATTTACTGGAATTTATAGAACAAAATATCGCACTTCGATTCTAGTTTTTCTAACTGTCCTAATATTTTCAATAGGCATATCTCGCATATATCTAGGGGTTCATTACCCGACAGATATAATTGGAGGATGGTCTTTGGGGATATTTTTGCTTATGTTATTTTCTTTTTGGGTAGATAGAAATAGTATAGTTAGTACTCGGATTGATGAGTAATGCTTTGAAACAGGGCTACCGCAATCCCGCTGGTTTTAGACGGTAGGTTAAGGTAGCCGAAATGGACTGACCAGTCAAATTAGAAATATGTTGAGTGTTAAATATAGAAATAAATTGATCATCCATATTTTTTAGATGGATAATTCCTTACTGGCTATAAGGGATATTAACCATAAATATATTGTAGTAGGAAAGGAGATTTTATGATTGCTAAATCAATTGTTGATGCAATAGGGAAGACGCCTCTTATAAGGCTTGATAGATATGCTAAAGTTAAAGGTCTTGATGGTGCGAATATTTTTGGGAAGCTGGAGGCTTTGAACCCAACGGGTAGCGTCAAGGCGAGGGCGGCAGCATATATGCTGAAGGACGCCCGCGATTCGGGCGTCCTAAATGCCGGTGGTACGGTGATTGAGCCGACTTCAGGAAACACCGGCATCGCCCTCGCCGCAATGGCAACAGCCATGGGTTATAAGGCCATTATGGTAATGCCAGAATCAATGAGCAAAGAGCGTAGAGCTATGATAAGCGCATATGGAGCTGAGGTTGTACTGACTCCAGCTTCAGAGGGAATGCAGGGAACCTTAAACAAAACTGCCGAGCTCCTTGAGGATATGAATGCAAAGGAAAAAGGCAGCGCATTTTCTCCTGGACAGTTTGAGAATCATGCAAATAGCCTTTCCCATTATGAAACTACAGGTCCTGAGATATGGGAAGATTTGAATGGAAATATAGATATTTTGGTTGCTGGCTTTGGAACTTGCGGTACGATAGCAGGTACTGGCAGGTTTTTGAAAGAAAAAAATCCTGATGTAAAAATCATTGCCGTTGAACCTAAGAGTTCTCCGCTTGTAACCGAAGGTAAGGCGGGACCTCATAAGCTACAAGGGATAGGAGCTAATTTCATTCCTAAGCTTATGAGTGATGATGTACAAAAAAATATTATTGACGAAGTGATATGCATATCTGACGAAGATGCTATCTCTGCCACTGGTATTTTGTCGAAAACTGAAGGATATCTTGCAGGAATCTCATCCGGAGCTGCTTTGGTGGCTGCTGAGCAAATAGCTTCGAGGACAGAAAACGAGGGGAAAAACATAGTTGTAATATTGCCCGACGGAGGCGATAGATATATGTCAATGGGACTGTATGAGTAAGACATGTTATGTCAATGGGACTGTATGAGTAAGACATGTTATGTCAATGGAACTGTATGAGTAAGACGTATTTTATTGACACAGAAACGTTTGTAGCTATGGGGATGATTTGTTAGCAGAGCATGTTTTAATGGAATAACCATATATTGTTTGAATTTAATTGATTTTAATGGATAAAGACGGGTATATATGTTCATGACGGCAAAAGATTGTCGTTATGAAGGGCTGTTTTGCTTGAAAGTCTAAAGGGTTTTTAGTAGAATAGTAAATATATAGTAGCCAAGGTGATTTGGCATATTTTTAGAAGGAGGACTATGTTATGAAGAAGTATGAATGTGGAGCATGTGGATATATTTATGACCCGGCAAAGGGCGATCCTGACAATGGAATTGCACCTGGAACAGCTTTTGAGGATTTACCAGATGATTGGAAATGTCCTTTGTGTGGCATGGCAAAATCTGTTTTTGAGCCTGTTGAGGAATAGTTTGATATGAGTAACGTAATTTTTAAATTTAGTTACGGACTTTTTATTCTATCTGCAAGGGATGGTGATAAGGACGGTGGATGCATTATAAATACTGCCATGCAGGCAACGGCTGAACCGTTCAAGGTGTCCATTACATTAAATAAACTGAATTACACTCATGACTTGATTAAGAAAACAGGGAAATTCAATGTTTCTTTCCTAAGTGAGGATGCTGATTTTGATTTATTCAAGACTTTTGGATTCCAAAGTGGTCGAGATGTCGATAAGTTCGAAGGCTTTGACGGCTGTGAGCGTGCTGAAAATGGCATTTTTTATGTAACAAAAGGCACGAATGCGATGGTTTCTGTGGATGTTGAGCAGACGCTTGACATAGGTACTCACACAATTTTCGTGGGAACTGTTACTGAAGAAAAGGATTTGACTGATAAAGCTTCGTGCACTTACAACTATTATCAGAATTCTATCAAGCCTAAGCCTGCTGCTCAAAAATCAGAAGCTGGTTCGGAAGACGCTTCAGGTGATAAGTGGGTTTGCACAATTTGTAACTACATTTACGACCCTGAGAAGGGTGATCCTGAGCATGGCATACCTGCTGGGACAAAGTTTGAGGATATTCCTGCTGATTGGGTTTGTCCAATTTGCAAGCATGGCAAGGAAGTTTTTAAGAAACTGTAGAGTATCAGGTTGAAATCTGAGGCTTATAGCTTTCTAGGACAAAAAGTTTATAAAACCGCTGTAAAGATTGATTTTTTGGTCGTTGCAGCGGTTTTGTGTATCCAAAAAGTTATCGGAGAAACCCAAAAACTATTTGGATACCCTTATTTTAGTAGTTCATCAATATTTCGTTTTGAATACAAAAGTCTACGAACTTCCATAGTGTCGTCAATGACTACATAAAAAACAGAAAAATTTCGAACATTAATTCTGTAGTAAGGATGCTTTCTTAATTTTGATGATTGATAGGGTGCATAACTGAGAGGCATTTCAAGCCTTTTAATAATTGCTAGTTCTACATCATCAACCAGTCTATGTGCGGCACTAGGGTTTTGTAAAGTGTTAGTTATATAGTTAGTAATTTCGAGTAAGTCATCTTCAAATAACGGAAGAAAAGTTAATTTATAAGTTTGTTTGTTCATCTATTCTGCTCCTAGCTTTATCAAAGATATCAGATTTAGAAAGACGAATAGAAGATTGTGCCGCGAAAGCGTCGGCTTCATCAAGCTTTCGTTCAACATCATCTATAAGAGCAGAGTATTGTTCAACGCTCATAAGTACCATTGTTCCATAACCATTTTTAGTGAGGAACACTGGAGCATTTGAACCTATAACAGTTTCTTCAATTTCTGGGAATTTGTTTCTTAAGTCAGAAACTGGACGTATATTAATCATAGTATCAGCCTCCTTTTCTATCAAGATAATATCATAACTTTATCTTGATTGCAATAGGCGGGTGCGGCATGAATCTCTAACACAGGGGTATCTGAATCTCTAAACATAGGGTCGAAATAAAGCTATAAAAATCTATTCCTTTGTGAACGGGCGTGGGGTTTCATGCACAAAAAGCGAGGTTCAACTAGGGTATTAAAGAATTTAAAAATAAGGAGTGACGATTTGGCTTAAAAGTGTAACAAATAACAAAAAATAACAAAAAAATTACGGTCATTTTTAGAAAAACTAAATGCTAACCGTAATTTAAACATAATTTGAAAATTAAAAAAATTTATTGTTAGATATTTGCTTTATTATTTCCACAGTTTTTCAGGATAGAGCCCTTTGTCTTTCATTGATTGCAGTGCTGTAGTTACCATAGGCTTGTCTTCCTTGTATGTCATTCCGTACCATCTGTCCGCTGAGGATAAAACCTTAACTTTTGCGGAGCCGTCTGTTATCATCTTGTCGACTATAAAAGGCAAGAAATATTCAGCTTTTAACGGATCGGCTTTAAGCGATTTCTCTAGAAAAGCAGGGAAATTATCAATCATAGCTTGCATGAAAGATTGGGTGAAGCCCCAGAAATTCATTGAAACTATGGTGTCTGCTGAGAGTGGGATCCAGTTACCTGTTTCAGCGTCCTCATATGCAATGATTGAATCTCCAGTAGAGTTCACGCTTGAATCCCCATACGAACTCTCACATTTATCTGGGCGTCGCATTATTTTTGTTCGCTCAACGATATCATTCAAATAGCCGCTATCGCTTATTTGGCAAACGCCACGAGCGACGTGACCAGATTCTGACAGGGTATTTGGAAGCATGTAGCCAACCATAGCGAAGTCAGATATTTTGTCGTCTTGAGGAACCTCGTGTGAAATTTCGGAAGCACGAGAGTTATTGCCAGAACCTTTTGATGTCAATCCGTCTTTATCAGAATGATTTTTTGCTGATGAAACCTCCGATGAAGCCACCGATGAAAGAAAGTCATAAATCTGCACAAATGCACTAGGTCCGTAATAATCATCTGCGTTTATGACTGCGAAAGGCCCCTTGACGATATTGCGACATGTCATAACTGCGTGGCATGTGCCCCAGGGCTTTGTACGACCCTCAGGAACCTCAAAACCACGAGGCAAATCCGAGAGCTCTTGATACGCATAGTGTATGTTGAGGTGTTTGCCAGCGCGGTCTTTCAGGAGATTGTCAAATGCTTCACGGTGCTCCCTCCTTATTATAAAGACAACGTCCTCAAAACCTGCCATCATCGCATCGTAAAGTGAGAAGTCGAGAAGGATTTCGCCCTCAGGTGTTACAGGATCAACCTGTTTTAAGCCACCGTAGCGGCTTCCCATGCCCGCAGCCATTATTATTAGAGCAGGTTTTGTTATCTCGTTAATTTTGTTTTGTGTAGAATTCATATATGTGTGAGATCTCCTTTATATTGAATATTATTTAAACTTATCGCTATTATCCTTATTGCTATTGCTTTTTTTCATATTTTCACTTGCGACCGAAAGCATGAGCTTGATTCTATTGAACTGGTTCACCTCAGAAGCAGAAGCGTCGAAGTCAATCGGCACGATATTTATATCATCATATCTTTCTCGAATCGTCTTAATAACGCCCTTGCCTGTAATGTGGTTAGGCAGACATCCAAAAGGCTGAACACAGATAATATTTTTAACCCCGTGCTCAATAAGATCAATCATTTCGCCCGTCAGCAGCCACCCCTCGCCATATTGATTAGAAAGACTCACAAAACGCTCAGCTCTGTCCGCTATTTTGTTTATATGCTCAGGGGCGGTGTACTTGGAAGTTTGGAGTTCATTTCGCACGATTTTTCTGTAGTATTCAAAGTATTTTATGAGAGCGGCACAAAATAGTTCAGGCAGCAAGGAACCCGAAAGCTCTTGGCGTTTGTACTCCGGATTTTTGAATGAATACAAAAGAAAATCAGTCAGGTCGGAGATTACAGCTTCGGCACCCTCCTGCTCAAGCTTTTCTATGAGGAAGTTGTTGGCCTGAGGCAGATATTTTACAAGAATTTCTCCGACTATCCCAACCTTAGGCTTCTTTTCGTCTGTAACATCAACCGATGAAAAATCCTCGATTATGGTTTTTACATTTTTTGTGAAAGTCTTGCGAGAGAAATCTGTAGAGTTCTTTAAAATCTCAATCCACTTGTCCTTGAGCGTGTTGCACGTCCCCTTAACCTTTTCGTATGGTCTTGTAGCGCATAGGCATCTTTGAATCAAATCGCCGTATTGAAGGCTGATTATAAGCCTTTTGGCAAGCTCCATGAGCTTTTTCTTAGGAATATTAAAGCCTGGATGCTTTTCTATGCCTTGAAAAGAAAGAGCAATCACTGGAACATGACCATAGCCTGCATCCTTTAGAGCCTTCCTTATAAGGCCCACGTAGTTTGAAGCGCGGCAAGCTCCGCCAGTCTGAGAGATTAGCAGTGAAAGATTGTCCGTGTCGTATTTTCCACTTTTGACAGCCTCGATGAACTGCCCTACAACAAACATCGACGGGTAGCAAGCGTCGTTATTTACGTATTTAAGACCCAACTGAATAACATCGGGACTTATATCGTCTAGGATTTGAAGATTAAATCCTAAGTCATTCAGAAGTCCGGAAATTAGTGCAAAATGAATCGGGGACATCTGAGGCATCAAAATAGTGTGTTTTTTGCGGTCTTCCTCTGTAAACAGAACTGGTCCGTTGATTTCACTCTCTTTTGCCTTACTTCTGGAGCGATTTTCAACGGTTTCTATCAGTGAACGCATCCTGATTTTAACTGCTCCTAGGTTGCTCACTTCATCGATTTTTAGCAAGGTGTGAATTTTTCCATAATGCTGCAAAATATCGTGAACCTGGTCAGTCGTTATCGCATCAAGCCCGCAACCGAACGAATTGAGCTGAACAAGACCGATATCTTTTTTGTCAGCCACATATTCAGCAGCGCGATAGAGCCTTGCGTGATAAGTCCACTGGTCCAAGACTCTGAGGGGGTTTTCCACGTCAAATTTTTGAGGAATCGCATCCAAGGTTAGAACTCCAAGCCCGAGGGAGGTTATTAGTTCAGGGATTCCGTGGTTAATTTCTTTATCTAGGTGGTAAGGTCTGCCGCACAAAATAACGGCTTTCTGGTTATTTTTCTTTAATTCAGAAAGCGCCTTTTGTCCACGATTTCGCATTTCCGCCTTGAATTCATCCAGCGCAAAAAAACCGTTTTTGCAAGCCTTTTCGATTTCAATTTTTTGGATTCTAGGAAATATTTCGTTAAGGCGTCTTGGGAGCTTCCTTCTATCGTTTAGTGATAGAAACGGATTAAGGAATTGAAGCTCATCAATCTCCATATTATTTTTGATAACCTCGGGATACCCACATACTACAGGGCAATTAAGGTTGTTTGTTTGCTTCTTAAAATTCTTTTGTTCATAGAAAATGGAAGGATAGAATATAAAATCGATATTCTCCTCCTTTGAACGTTTTTTCCTGATAAGATTTTCGATATGTCCATGAACAAGCTTTGCAGGATAGCAGGCAGTTTCTGAGGGAATAGTTTCAATTCCGTCCTCATAGGTGTTTCTTGTAGTTTCGTCTGAAAGTATGACCCTAAACCCAAGTGTAGTAAAAAACTGATGCCAAAACGGATAATTTTCGTAGATGTTTAGAACTCTAGGGATTCCAACAATGCCTCGCTTTGCTTGTCCTACAGTGAGGATTTCTCGATTGAATAGAAGCTCGTACTTTTCCGCAAACATATTAGGCAGGCTGTTTTCGCTACCAGCTGTTCCGTCGCTTATATTGCTACCACGTTCGCAGCGGTTGCCTGTGATATAGCGTTTTCCATTTGGGAAAATATTAATTTTGAGTCTACAGTTGTTGCTGCATCTGCCACAGTTTGCGTCGATGCTTTTGTATGTAAAGCTTTCGAGCTCTTCATACGACAAAATAGAGGATTTGACAATCTTAGACCCAGTCCCTTTGGTTTCAGAACTTTGGGAATCCGCAATGTTCGTGGCATTATTGTTCGTGTTGAGGTTCGCAAGCTCCGTGCCATTGTTGGCTCCTTGGGAATCTGTAATTCCCATGCCATAGCTGGTGATTTGGTGGTCAGCAAATCCTGTGCGGATGCCGCCGTCGGCCTCTTTCGAATCTGCAATTCCCATGCCATTCTCAGGCGTCTGGATTTTTTTAAGTTGGTTTTGAGCTCGTCTTTTTGCAATTAGTGCAATTCCGAAGGCGCCCATTAGTCCTGAAATCACCGGACGCGTTACTTCCCTGCCTGTCAAATTTTCGAATGCTTTAAGTACAGCGTCCGAGAGGAAGGTGCCGCCCTGGACTACGATGTGCTCGCCAAGGTCGTCTGTGTTCCTGATTTTGATAACCTTCTGGATGGCATTCTTGATTACGGAATATGCAAGACCTGCGGCGATGTCTGCTGGGTCGGCTCCTTCCTTCTGGGCTTGCTTCACGTTCGAGTTCATGAAGACCGTACAGCGCGAGCCCAGATCGACCGGCCTGTTTGCGCTTAGGGCCAGCTCCGCAAACTGGGCGGCCGAGAGACCTATGCTTTTCGAAAAGGTCTCAAGGAAGGAGCCACAGCCGGAACTGCAAGCCTCGTTAAGCAGAATAGAATTGATAACACCATCCTGAATCTTCATCGACTTCATATCCTGACCACCGATGTCAATAACAAAATCAACATCAGGATCAAAAAATTTGGCAGCCTCAAAATGAGCAACAGTTTCAACTTCTCCTGTATCAAGATTAAGCGCAGCCTTAATAAAATCCTCGCCATAGCCAGTAACACCAGCATAAGCAAAGTAGCTGTCTGGCGACTTGATTTCATATATATGCTTGATTTGATCGACAATTACGGAGAGAGGATCACCGCCATTGCTTGTGTAATACGAATAAAGTATTTTGTTGTCCTCAGAAAGCAATACGAGCTTTGATGTGGTTGAGCCAGAATCTATGCCAAGATACATCGGACCACTATACTTTTCAATATCCTCATACTCGACGGTGCTCTGGCTATGTCTATTGCGGAAGGCTTCAAGCTCTTTGTCGGACTCAAATAAAGGCATAAGCACATTGCTTACACTTTCTTCATCAAAATCTTTTTCGACAATCTTATTCAGCTCACTAAACTGCATCTCTTGTTCATCCATAGATGCCATCGCAGCGCCCTTTGCCACAAATATTTCTCCATCCTCTGGAGAAATTATTTCACTTGGTGTTAACCCAAGTGTTTCGACAAATCGATTTTTAAGCTCAGGTAAAAAATGGAGCGGACCACCTAAAAATGCGACATTTCCCTTAATCGGTCTTCCACATGCAAGGTTAGAAATTGTTTGATTTACAACTGATTGCAGAACTGAAAGTGAAATATCCTCCTTGCTTGCCCCCTGATTTATAAGCGCTTGCACATCCGTTTTAGCAAAAACGCCGCAACGTGAAGCGATAGGGTATATTTTGTTCGATTTTTCGGCATAATTATTAAGCCCCACAGCATCTGTTTTCAGAAGGGAGGCCATCTGGTCAATAAAGGCACCTGTACCACCTGCACAAATTGAGTTCATCCTCGACTCAACGGAGCCAGAAAAATATATAATTTTTGAATCCTCGCCGCCAAGCTCGATTGCGACATCTGTTTGATCGATGAAGGTTGAAATTCCGCGCGATAGCGAAATCACCTCTTGAATAAAAGGTATGTGGAAGTGCTTGTTTACATAAAGCCCACCAGAGCCAGTAACGCTAACGGTTATAGGACAATCGCCAAGCTGCTCATAGCAATCTCTAACAACATCCCTGACGGTTTTTTTTACGTCGGACATATGTCTTCGATATGTTTGATACAAAACATTAAAATCTTCATCGAGAGCGACAAGCTTAACTGTCGTCGAGCCAACGTCTAATCCTAAATGCACTGTCATATCGTATCTCCTTAATGATACATTATACACTATTTTTACAAATTTTATTCAATTTTTGAAATATTTTGTTTGCGTTTTTAACTAATCTACAAAGCATGACTTTGATAAAAAATGATATACAAAAATTGCATATTTTGTGATATAATAAACAAAATGGCTATACGAAGGGAGAATTATATGAACAAAAATCGAAATTCATTGATGGCAGGATTTTTAATTCCTTCTATCATTGGTATCATTTTATTCATGATACCTGTAAAGAAATCCTTCTTTGGAGCAACGGGTGAAGGCGCTAAGGACTGGACAATTATGGTAAAGATCCTCGCCGATATTATCAGTGGTGCAATTGGAAGTGTGCTACCTATTCTTTGTGTTATTATTGTTACGATTTCCGCAATTATGTCTCTTATAGCACTTGGAAAGCCTAAGTTTATCACTGAGAATCACCTGCTCAAGGATACATTTTCAACTACACCTATTTGGGTAGTTATTCGTGTTGTCGGTGCAATCTTTGCATGGCTAACTTACCTTGAAGTACAGGCAGGGGAAGAATTTAATGGTCCGATTAACTGGATTACAAATCCTGATGATGGAGGCTTCGTTCTTGGAGATCTTCTTACAACACTTGTTATTATATTTGCAATCGCAAGCTTGTTGCTTCCACTTCTTCTTGACTTCGGTCTACTTGAATTTGTAGGAGCACTTCTTACAAAGGTTATGAGACCTCTTTTCAAAATTCCAGGAAGGGCTGCTGTAGACTGCTTTACATCATGGATTGGTGATGGTACTCTTGGTGTAATGCTAACTTGTAATCAGTATGAAGGTGGTTACTATTCCACAAGAGAAGCGTCAATCATAGCTACTACATTCTCAGCTGTATCAATCACATTCAGTATTGTAGTTTTAGCTCAGGTTGACTTGATGCAATACTTTGGACCTTATTATCTCACAGTTTGCTTGATCGGTGTTGTTTGCGCAATCATATGCCCAAGAATACCACCTCTTTCACTTAAGAAAGACACATATTTGGTAGAGGGCAAGGCTATGGCGGAGTCACTTCCGGAAGGATATAAGAGTTCAGCAGACTATGGTATTCATCTTGCTCTTGACAGAGTAGCTGAGCACCAAGGCGTTGGACAGTTCATGAGCAACGGTCTTAAGAACATGGTAGGCATGTGGTTTGGAGTTATGCCTGTTGTAATGTGCATAGGTACCCTAGCACTTGCAATAGCTAACAACACAGAGATTTTCACATGGCTTGGAAAGCCTTTCTTGCCGCTTCTTAATGTCCTTGATATCCCTGAAGCTGTTCACGCTTCAAAGACAATGGTAGTAGGATTCACAGACATGTTCACTCCTTCTATTATTGCAGCTGGTACAGTTAAGTCAGAAATGACAAGATTCATCATTGCAGTTATTTCCGTAACTCAGCTTATTTATCTATCTGAGGTTGGTGGACTTATCCTAGGTTCAAAGCTTCCTGTAAACATTGGAGAGCTTTTCCTACTGTTCTTAGAGAGAACTATCATCAGCCTTCTTATCGTAGCTCCTATCGCTCACTGGATTTTCTAGTCTGAGTAGGTAAGAAAACGAGATTAATTAGAGATAAAGAAACTAGTTAAAGTTATTTGTTAAACCATACGATATAGCCAAATCAAAACCCCGTCTAAAAAAGTCGGGGTTTTGTGATGTTATGGGGCTTATAGCCCCAGTTCGACCCGATCGTTTTATGGGTGGTACCGATTTATTCTACTATTCGGAGAAAATTGCTAGAGACGTCAAAAAGTTGTTTGAGGTTTTTGTGTAGATTATTTTAAAAGCAGAAATAGCTTACGCTTAGTTTGTAAATGGGAATAAAACCTTAATAACTGGCATAGAATACTATAATTACATAAGTTTCGCTAAAGATTGACAATTAAATACGTATAGTTCGTTTTTAACATTGACTTATGGCTACACAAATGATATCATAGATACACATAAAACGAGGAGGGTTACGTTATGCACTTGTTGAAAATAGTTGTAGATGGTTTGGTGCTATTTGAAGATAAAATTGATATTGATTTTTATGCAGAACAAAGAGTCTCTAGTGATAATAATGAGATGGTTTCACCATGCTTTGGTAATGTTTATACAAATAACGTTATGTCTATCGTAGGTATCAATGCTTCAGGAAAAACATCTTTATTGAAAGTTATTTCCTTTGTAATTGAGTTTATTAATGGTGAGTCAATTAATAACATTAGCAATAAGGATATATTGAGGAATACCGATAGAGTAACTATAGAAGCATATTTTTATGACCCTAGTAATGGGGTGTGTAAACTTGAATCAGGAATAATAAACATTCAAAATAACGAAATTGATAACAGATATATAGTTAGTGGTGAACGCTTGTGGGTAAAGAAAATAACAAAAGTAAAATCAAAGAAAGATTTATTTGTTTTTGAAGATAATCAAATCACAAGAATAAGGGATAATAAAGCTGAATTTTTAAAGGATGACACAAGCATTGTTTTGTTATTAAATAAAAACAAAAGTTTCCATTTGAAAGATTTAATAAGGCTTACAAATATTAACTTGCTGGGATTAATAGGCAATTTCCCACATGAATTGATTGCTTTTCTTGATCCAAGTATTGAGAATATTTCGTTTGATAGAGAAACGAGTGAAGCAAAACTGAAGTTTTATGACAGAGACGAGATTCAAGTTGCCAACCCAATTCTTTTTGAGCAGTACTTGTCATCAGGGACAATAAAGGGCATTAATATTTTCATAAATGCGATGATGGTATTTGAAGAAGGAGGATATCTGATTGTAGATGAATTAGAAAATCATTTCAATAGAGAAATTGTTGCTACTCTTGTAAGATTCTTTATGAATAAGAGTGTTAATAAAAATGGTGCTACACTTATTTTTTCTACTCATTACTCTGAGTTACTAGATGAATTTGAGCGTAATGATGGAATATATGTAGTAAGAAATCGAAATGGCATTTCTGCTCAGAAGCTAAGTGACGTACTTAAAAGAAATGATATTAAAAAGAGTGAAGCGTTTCAGAGCGACTTCCTTGAAGGAACCGTGCCGGCGTATGAATCATATATTGAACTAAAAAAAGCAATCATTTCAGGGAAGATAATGGAGGCATAATTCCTAATGGCATATGGTAACATTATAGCATGCATATGTGAAGGTAATGCTGAAAGTGTGATTATTAATAAACTCATGGATGAAGGAAAGCTCATTTTTTCGAGGGATGATTTACTAGATAATGAAGTTTTAAGATGTAGAAAGGCTAGTGAATTTGAGCATAAATACTTAAGAAAAGCTTTTGATAAAAAGATAATAGTTTATCGTATTTTGGATTCGCGGAAAGAAGTTTTTAAGCTACATAAGGAATATATACATAAAGTGGATGTAATAAATGTTATTACTGCTCCTGAGATAGAAATGCTAATCATTATTAATGAAGGGAAATATGTAGAATACAGTAGAGTAAAAAATAAGATCAAGCCTAGTGTATTCTGCAAAGATGTTCTAAAGCTTAAATCCGTCAAGACAAAGAAATTTGTTATCAATTATTTTTCCAATGTTGATGATTTGGTTGAAGCCGTACGTGAATATAAAAGATTATCATGTGTTCAGAAGAATGAAATTTGTTTAGCAGATTTACTTGTATGAAAAGTTAATATGTGATGTGTTGTATGCACATAGATACTTTACTGTATAAAAAAGCATAAGCTTTTTGTATATGTAAAGCCCCACCTTTTACTTAGGGCTTTGATTTGTTTGCAATGAAATGGGCGTGCAGATGATAGACGGGAAAAACAATATTGAGAACAAATTCAGTAAAAATATTCCAAACCACATGAGGCGTAATTGCATTTAAGTAGAAATCACAACAACACTGCACCTGGATTTCTATCGAAAAAGATACTTTTAGAACCAGTGTATAGTGGAATACCATACGCGATTTCAACCTCTTCTGCATCAGGAGTGCCAGCCTTAACAAAATAGTCGAGTAGAACGGCAGCTCTGCCTGCGGAATACATTACACGGTTGTCTATGTGATGATTAGATGCGATGCTTACAGCAGAACCTACGGCAATGCCAAGATCGGTTATATTAAATGCACAGCGACCGTGATTTTTTCTCATTTCGCCACAAGTCGGAAATCCGCACATCCCACATTCGTTTAAGCCGAACGGCTTTTGTATAGAGCCTAAAATTACAACAGCATGTGAATTGTCGATGTTATTGCCATCTCTTAAAAAGAAAGGTAGGTCGTAACTATTTGCGAGCTTGCGCATCTTTTCGGCGAGTTTTGCTTTTTCTTCTCCAGTTATAATAAAGCCTCTGATGGTATCTCGACCACTACCCTTAGGAGCAGTTTTTGCAGCCGCAAGCATCAGGTCGGCAACTTCAAGAATAGCATCCTTTTCTGAATCTTTCATTTCCTTTAGCATGTTAGTTTTTTACTCCTTTTGTAGTTTGCTTAGAACTTATCAAAAAACTTCACAATTATTTTACACTAACTAGAGCTTATATTTAAGCACTAAAACCATGAAGCATCCATTCGCGTCGCGGATAAAAACAATTTCTAATATCCCTATTATAACACCAGGCTAAGTAAAAGACGATAGCAATTCCGTGTCGGAGTGAAATTATTCTTTTGAGGATAACCTTGGTAATTTTATGCCACTATTTTCTTTAATGCCGCTGTTTTGTTCAACGCTACTATTTTGTTTTGCGAGCAGTTGACGTTTTTTCAATACTAGAGAGCACTTGACGTTTTTTCAATATTTTGCTTGAACAGAAGTATATTTACTGGACGTTTGCTCAGCATGTCATCCGTTCTTTACAGGACAACAGAAATTCGTCAATCGTGGCGGACGTGTTGAAAAATTCAAGAACAAGTACCACATCGACTAATAATTTTATAATCAGACTAGTATTTAAGGACCGCAATAGCTTGCGGTCTTTTTTTTAGGGCAATTTTATGGTATAATATTAGGCTAGGAAATTGAAAAATGTATTGGTTTATGTACAACCGAATATGATTTAGTTGATAAATAATTTAATAACAGGGAGATAGAATGTTCGATAAACTGGATTTTATTTTAGAAAAATATGAGGAGCTGTCAAAAAAGGTTAGTGATCCGGATGTAATAGCCGATCAGCCTGTTTGGCAGAAGCACATTAAGGAAATGGGCGAGATGGAGCCTATTGTTAAAAAATATAGAGAATATAAGAGTGCAAAAGAGGGCATTGATGACGCTAAGGAAATCTTAGATTTGGAAGATGACGCTGAGCTTAAGGAAATGGCGAAGCTGGAGCTTTCGGAGCTTGAGGAAGGTATCGCAGAAATCGAGGATGAGCTTAAAGTGCTTCTTTTGCCTAAGGACCCTAACGACGAGAAAAACGTTATCCTTGAAGTCAGAGCAGGTACTGGCGGAGATGAGGCTGCTTTGTTCGGGCAGGATCTTCTCAGGATGTATTTGAGATATGCTGAGCGTAATCGCTGGAAGGCTGAGGTGCTTGAAATCAACGATACTGGTATCGGTGGAATCAAGGAAGCGGTTGTGCTTATAAAGGGTAAGGGTGCATATTCCAGACTGAAATATGAGAGTGGAACCCACCGTGTTCAGCGTGTACCTGAAACGGAATCCTCGGGGCGTATCCACACATCGGCTGCGACGGTCGCTGTTTTGCCGGAGGTTGATGATGTTGACGTTGAAGTTAATCCAAATGATGTGAGGGTTGATGTTTACAGAGCTTCAGGTAATGGCGGACAGTGTGTAAATACAACCGACTCAGCGGTTAGGCTAACCCACGAGCCGACAGGGCTTGTTGTTACGTGTCAGGACGAAAAGTCTCAGATTAAGAACAAAGAAAAGGCTTTCAAGGTATTGCGTGCTAGGCTTTATGACCTGATGATGCAGAAGCAAAATGAAGAGATTTCGGCAGAGCGTAAGAGCCAGGTTGGATCAGGTGACAGGTCTGAGCGAATAAGGACATATAATTTTCCTCAGGGCAGGGTTACTGACCACAGAATTGGGCTGACGCTTTATAAACTCGAAAATATCTTGGACGGTGAGATAGACGAAATTATCGACGCTATGACAACGCATGAGCAAGCGGAGAAAATGAAGAACTTCTAATTGTGGTGAGATGCAGAGGGGTGTCAAACTGCTGCGAACTTATATAACTTGACGAGCTTGTTCATGACTTTCCAAGACTTACCGCAGTTTGTAGTGATTAAGAGGGCTTTTCCCAATTTGAATAGAAAACTTAAATAAACGAAAAGTTTGAAACAGATGAAGACGATTATTTTTAAGGATACAATCGAAGACATAAAAAAAGCTGGAGAGATTATCGCAGATGGCGGAATTGTAGCTTTTCCTACCGAAACAGTTTACGGTCTTGGTGCAAATGCGCTTGATGAAGAAGCGGTTAAAAAGATTTATAAAGCAAAAGGAAGACCGAGCGACAACCCCATGATTGTTCACATATCGCAAGTAAGCGATGTATACGATATTGCAGATATTTCGGAACGTAAAATGTCTGTGCAAGCGCTCGATAATTTCAAAAACTGTGCTGATGCTTTCTGGCCTGGACCTCTTACAATGGTGCTACCGAAGAAAGAAATTGTGCCCTTGACCACCACGGGTGGACTCGATACTGTCGCGATAAGGATGCCATCGCACAAGACCGCCAGGATGCTTATAGAATCTTCGGGATGCCCAATTGCGGCGCCGAGTGCAAATTTATCTGGAAAGCCAAGCCCTACCACGGCAGAACATACTCTTGATGATATGGATGGAAGAATAGATGCGATTATATTCGGAAGTGATTGTCAGGTTGGGATTGAGTCGACTGTGGTGGATATGAGAAATGACGAGCCTGTCATTCTAAGACCGGGACGCATAACTGCTGAAGATTTGTCAAATGCAATCGGTGGAAAGGTTCTAATTCATCCGTCGCTAAAGATAAGCGATTTATCACGAAAGAATGCAGATGTGTCACAAAAGAACGGGGGTATGTCGCAAAAAAATATAGATATGTCACAAAATATGGTTGCAAGATCGCCTGGGATGAAGTACAAGCACTACGCTCCAAAGGCGGAAATGCAAGTTTTCATATCCGAAACAAATGACCAGAGAAAAGCTTTGAATGTAGCTAAAGAAGAGGCTAATCGCTTAAAGGCGATGGGACAAAGAGCAATCATAATCTCGTTTAAGGACGGGCTTGAGGCGGCGCACGATCTTTTTCGCAGACTGCGAGATGCGGATAAGGCTGGCTACGATGTAATCTTGGCTGTGGGTGTAAGCGATGACGAAAATGACGGGGTAGGATTTTCTGTTATGAATAGAATGCTGAAATCAGCAGGATATAATGTGAAGAAGGTATAAAATTCAAGAATAGGCGAAGAGTAGCAAGAATATGAAAGGTCTTAAGAAGAACGAGCGGAGAAAAAGTCAAGCAGGTCGTGGAAGGACGATTAACAGAAAAAGTCGGAAATATGTTTAAGTATCAGGAAACTCAGGAGGGGCAGTTATCAAAATGATTATAGCAATGGCAGCCGATCATGGCGGTTTTGAACTGAAAAACAAGGTAAAGGAACATCTAAGGAATAAGAAAGATGAAAATGGCGAAAACTATAAAATAGTTGACCTCGGCACAAATTCGCCAGAGTCAGTAGATTATCCGCTGTATGGCAAGATGTGTGCCGAAGCCGTGGCTAGTGGAAAAGCCCAGTTGGGACTAGTATTTTGTGGTTCTGGAATTGGAATTTCGATTGCTGCAAATAGGGTAAAGGGCGTTAGATGTGCCCTTGTGCATTCAGTAGAACTTGCAAGACTTGCTAAACAGCACAATAATGCGAATATGCTCGCGATGGGAGGAAGATTCACCGATCCAGATCTCGCCTTGGAAATGGTCGATGCTTGGCTGTCCGAAAAATTTGAGGGCGGAAGACACGACCGAAGAATTGCAATGCTTGAGAAATAGTCTTAATAATTTAAATTTAGCATAAAAATCTATGATTAATATTTGTCGGAGGAAGAGGAAAACTATGGGAAAAGTATATGTATTTGATCACCCGCTAATTCAACACAAAGTGTCTTTGATGAGGGACAAGAACACAACCGTTAAGGAGTTTAGAGAACTTGCGACTGAGATATCGACATTGATGGGATATGAGGCCACTAGGAACCTGCCACTTGAGGAGGTTGAGGTTGAAACTCCGATTTGCAAGACCAAAACTATGATGCTAAAGGGTCAGGATATAGCGATTGTGCCTATTTTGAGGGCGGGTCTAGGATTTGTTGACGGAATGATGAATCTCGTGCCGAATGCAAAGATTGGACATGTTGGGCTTTATCGAGATCCTGATACTCACCTTCCTGTTGAATACTATTGTAAATTACCCGTTGACATTGAAAATAGACAGACCTTTGTCGTTGATCCCATGCTCGCAACAGGTGGATCGGCAGTTGCAGCGATAGATTTTATCAAGCAGCGCGGAGGAACCCATATTGTGTTTATGTGCTTGATTGCGGCACCGGAGGGAATTGAAACTCTTCAGAAGGCACATCCCGACGTTGACATTTATATCGCTTGCAAAGACGAAAAACTTAATGAGAATGCATATATTGTTCCAGGTCTTGGTGATGCTGGCGATAGACTTTACGGCACAAAATAGGCTGTTCTCATGGCAAAACGGCTTGCTTCAACGGCAAATCGGCATGTAGGCACAATGGTTTGCTTCAACGGCAAAATCGGCATGTGGACACAATCGTTTGCTCCAACAACAAAATGACCAGCCACCACAAAATATTTTGTTTTGCCACATACGGCGAGGTAAGTCTTGGTAGTGGGACCAAACCATATGAAGCATATAAGGCATACAAGTTGTATCGGAATAATCTTGAGCGCAACTTGAGTATTTCAACTGAGTAAATTTGTAAGAGGTAGATGTATAATGAAAAAATTAATTCCGGATAATGTGAGTGATAAGACTAACGTTTTCGACGTTTTAAAGGAGAGAGGATTTATCGAGCAGACAACGGATGAGGATGCGGTTAGAGACCTCTTGGCTAACGAGAAAATCAAATTTTATATTGGATTTGACCCGACTGCTGATTGTCTTCACGTAGGGCACTTCATGCAGGTCATAATAATGATGTATATGCAGAAATACGGGCATACGCCTGTCGTACTCATCGGAGGTGGAACTGGCATGGTTGGAGATCCTTCGGGACGTACAGACATGCGTAAGATGATGACGCAAGACACAATAGAGGAGAACTGCAGAGCTTTTGAAAAACTTTTTGAAAAATTCCTCGACTTCGATGATGAGTGGAAGTATGAGGGAAATGACGGAGTTTACAGTCCAGGGCACGAAACAAAGACACCCGAACCTGGCAAAGCAGTTTCTGTCAATAACGCCTCTTGGCTCTTGCCCTTAAATTATATTGAATTTGTAAGGAAGATAGGTACGCACTTCAATGTAAACACAATGCTCAGAGCTGAATGCTTCAAACAAAGAATGGAACAGGGGCTGTCATTTTTCGAGTTCAACTACATGCTGATGCAGTCATATGACTTTATGGTTATGGCAAGGGATTTTGACGTCAAGATGGAATTTGGCGGAAATGATCAGTGGTCAAATATCATAGGTGGTGTCGATTTGGCTCGCAAGGAAGCTGGAAAAAAGGTTTACGGTATGACATTCAGCCTTCTAACAACAAGCGAGGGCAAGAAAATGGGAAAAACTCAGAAAGGTGCTTTGTGGCTGGATGCTGACAGAACATCCCCATATGAATTCTTCCAGTACTGGCGTAACGTAGCCGATGCAGATGTTAATAAATGCCTGAGAATGTTGACATTCCTTCCTATGGATGAGGTGAATAGATTGTCCGCACTTGAAGGTGCTGAAATTAACAAAGCAAAGGAAATTCTTGCCTTTGAGATTACCAAGCTTGTTCACGGCGAGGAGGAAGCAAACAAGGCGATGGAAGCTGCACGTGCAGCATTTTCATCAGGAGGGCCATCTGGCGTAGCCATGGCAGATATCCCAACTACAACTATTAATGCGTCAGAGTTTGGCGGCGAGGGTGTGGGTCTTGTGAATCTTTTGAAGCAGGTAGGACTTGTACAGTCAAACAGCGATGGATTTAGGACCATCGAGCAGGGCGGCTTATCTCTAAACGGCAACAAAATACTTGAGAAGCGCTACATGGTTACTAGTGCTGACTTCGACGACGGCGTGCTTGTAATAAAGAAAGGCAAGAAGAAGTATCATAAGATTGAAATTGAATAGTTAGGAGATAGTCAGCAAAACTTATTAGCGTAAAAATAGTCAGTAAAGCCTATTAGCGTAAAAATGAGGTTTGTTAGCGTAAAAAATGAAGCTCGTTAGCATAAAAAGATATTTGCAGTATAGGAATTTTTAATATATAATTTAGATACTGAATTTGCACATAAAAGTGCATTTGAACGCCTGTGGAGATAGTAGGTTACGAGGTCGATGAAGCAGGAAGCCCACTTGCTTTAGACAATGGGTAGTTCACCTTTTTATAAAAATTAAATATTGTGTATGGTGAAGTAGGAAAACCAGTGAGATTCTGGTACAGTCGCCTCTGCTGTGATGTGGACGAAGGATATATTCCATTGCATTTGCAAGAAGGGTATCCCGAGGATGAAGCTAAGTCAGAAAGCCTATCAGCATACAGATGTAATATTCTTGGGACGAGGGGATTGTACTTTATTTGATGCTTGGAATAAATTCCAGCTAAAACCAACTAGTGGAAACCCTTCGGGGTTGTTTTTTATATGGGATTATAGCTTTAGCTTGACACCGCAGCTTTACGGGTGGCATCGGTTGTGCGGAGAGGAACTTGAAGCCTGCGGGGATAGTAGGCTACGAGGTTGATGAAGCGGAAGCCACCCACTTTAGACAATGTGTAGCTCACACTTTTTGGGGATGACTTAGGAGAGAAATGGAAAATAGAAGAAAATTGAAAAAGCGGGTGTACATATCCTTGAAACGTCTGATATGCGTGTCTATGATAATAGCGTTTGTTTTGTCGCTTGCTTCCTGCGGCAACAATAATGATTGGCAGGAGCAGAGGAAAAGCACTGCAAAGTATTTATTACAGCAGATAGATGACGGCAGTCTTCCTATTGAGGATAGCGAATGGGCGTTAATTGGAATCAAAAATAGTGATATAAAATTAAGCAGAGAACAGCTTGACAACTATTATGATGCTGTGAGGGCAAAGGTTAAATCGAAAAAAGGCGTTCTCTCGGAAGACTTTTATACCGAATATGCGCGAACATCCTTAGGTGTGTGCTTGGCGGGAAAAGACCCTAAAGCAGTTGAGGGATACAATCTCATAGAAAAACTAAATGATTATGAGGTTGTGCTTGATCAGGGTGTGAATGCGAGCATATATGCGCTTATCGCTTCGAACTATTGTGGATATAAGTTAGATGAAACTGCTGAGGGCAAATATCTTAGCGACATAGGTGCGTCATTTGAGGATGGTGGAGAAGCAGTTTCGAGCAAGGTAGCAATGGATTATTGCGGAATGGCGCTTCAGGCTCTTGCATATTACAAGGATGATAGCAACCAAAAAGCGACAATTAACAGAATCTATGATTTGATTGAAAAAGAAATAAAAAAAGGTAAAAACGGCGTAGACTTAGGTAGCTGTGAAAGTATTGCTCAGGTAATTCTAGGACTTTCTGCAATGGGAGTAGACATTGAAAAGGATAAGCACTTTATTAAGGATAAGGAAACTCTGATTGACGGAATGATGAAATATGCAGAGGACGATGGATTTGCACACATCAAGGGCAAGCCAGTCAACCTGTTAGCATCGCAGCAGGCTCTCATGGCACTCGACTCTTTTGTGCTGGCAAAGGACAATAAGCTGTTAATGCCGAAAAATGTGAAATAAGTCGCTAAGTTGTGAAATAAGTCGATAAGTATGGAAAGGTAGTTAAGGGGAAAAAATATGGAAATGAAGGATAAGAATTATACTGCTAAGCTCAGAGAGGTAGCGGGCGAGATAAACAAAGTAATCGTCGGCAAAGAGGATATTGTTGAGAAAGTGCTAATGGCTATTTTGTCGGATGGCCATGTTTTGCTTGACGATATACCGGGTGTGGGGAAAACTACGCTCGCACTTGCGATAAGCAAAACTCTCGGGCTTGAGTTCAATCGTGTTCAGTTCACGCCGGATGTCGTGCCATCGGACATTACAGGATTTTCGATGTATAACAAGGAAACAGGCAAATTTGAGTATAGACCTGGAGCAGCGATGTGCAACTTCCTATTGGCTGACGAAATCAACAGAACATCGAGCAAGACGCAGTCCGCACTCCTTGAGGTTATGCAGGAGGGGAAAATTACTGTAGATGGTGAAACAAGAAAGGTTCCGTCGCCATTTGTTGTAATTGCAACGCAGAACCCATTTGGCTCAGCAGGAACGCAGCTTTTGCCGGAAGCACAGGTCGACAGATTCATGATTCAGCTGTCAATGGGCTATCCAACTCCTGAGGAGCAGGTCAGAATTATGGAGGAGCGAAATGGCAGAGAACCGCTTGACGAGGTACAAAATATCATTACTGCCGAGGAGCTTGGCGAGCTGAAGCGAGAATGCGAGGACGTGCATATAGATACCAAAATAACAAAATATATCGCAGATTTAGTTGAAACGAGCAGACATAACAGATATGTTAAGCTGGGACTTTCACCTAGAGGCGCTATCGCAACGATGAAAATGGCTAAGGCTTTTTCTTTTATGAATGGCAGAGATTATGTAACGCCGGAGGATGTAAAGGCTGTTTTCCCACAGGTGGCTACACATAGATTGATTTTGAGTGCAAAGGCACAGATGGAGAACAAAACGAAGCAGGATGTAATCGATGAGATTATTTCGGCATCACCTGCACCGCAAATTTATGATAAGGAGATAAAATTTGCAAAAGTTAAGAAGTAAAAAATCAATAGTTATCATAGCAGTATTTTTGATATCACTCATCAACTTCCTTATAATGCCGCATTATTATTCAGCGATACCACTTATTTTGTTTGCAGCCTTGATGCTTTGTGGCGTGTTGAGCTTGCTAGTTATAAGGGGAGAAGTTGATTCAAATATCAGGTTAGCGTATAAGCAGGGCGAGGATAACTGCCTTAGAGCTGATATTGAAATATACAACAAGGGTGTTTTGCCGAAAATTTCTCTGAAAATAACCGTGGCGATATTGAATATGCTGACAGGCGAGAAAAAAACTGAAACCGTATATATGTCGATAGGGCCAAGGTCGAAAAAGATAACCTCAATCGATATGAATGCAAAGCTTTCAGGATGCTATCGTATTAGCATAGAAAGCCTCGAATCGGCGGATTTGCTGAATGTTTTTAAAAGAAATCTTGCAATTCATTCTCGCAAGGAAATAGAGGTTTTTCCGAAGCTTGAGGCAATTGAAATAGGGAGTAACGTATATAGCTCATTTAACATAGAGAGCTTTCAATATTCACAATTTAAAATTGGAAATGACCCTGGCGAAATAAGGGGTGTCAGGGAGTATCAGATAGGCGACAATCCGAAGCACATCCATTGGAAGCTATCGGGAAAAATGGAAGATATAGTTGTCCGAGAGCTCGGGTACCCTGTCGAGAATGATATTTTGTTAATGCTTGACTACGCACAGCTTGATGATGAGAAAGCGGCGGACAAGAAAATGTCTATTTGTTTTTCGATATCTCAGCGCTTGCTCGAAAAAACGATAGTACACAATATCGGTTGGTATGACAGAGAGGAAAAAACTTTTTGTATAAGACCGGTTAAAAATACTAGCGACCGAGATAATGTTATGAAAAGACTTTTGAGGAATCAGATGCTAAATGAGGAGATATCTACGATAAGGCGCTTTGTATCTGAAACCGAAGTGAATCAGAGAGTGTTCTCACACTATCTTTATATTAGTGATGATGATAGAGATTTGGAACAGCTTTTAGAATATGGAGAATTGAATGTCTTTGGAACAAAAGAAAAAAGACTTGATAATACAGAGGGTATATAGCACTGCAATCGCAATCTTACTCAGCGTGGGTATGTGCGCTTGTCTCCTTGACATATTCGGAATAGGTTTTCAACCGGGGGACGCATTCAAGGGTGGCTACAGAGGTGGCTTGCTATACCTATGGAACAGCTTTGCGGATTTAAAGGGGAATATGGATTACACACTTATCGACAAATTCAAATTTGCCAGTGAAAGTGGAGGCTTATTCATAACGATTACAGCGATATTATTATTCCTCATGTCGCTTCTGGTGCTAAAAAGTAGACGCTATGCGCCTTTTCTCATATATGTCGTACCTGTTGTAATTTTGCCTTTTGTAGTTAAGCTCGGACCACAGGCCTTAAGCATTTTAATCCTTAGCAGTGGTATTTTGCTTGGGATTCTGAGAATTAAATTCAAGGACAATATGTCAATTTGGCAATTCGTCTCCGTTGGACTTATAGCGCTTCTTGTATTTGCTATATCAGATGCTTCGCTTGTAAAGGGCAAACTATATAATCCACCCGTATCTGCGGATTTAAACAAAAGGCTTGAACAAAAGGTGAAAACGCTAAGATATGGCGAAAATCCTCTGGGCGAGGGCAAGCTAAATAAGAAAAGCAGGGACAAAATATCAGGCTCCGCTATGGAAATAACGATGACAAAGCCTGAAACGATGTATCTAAGAGGATATGTCGGGGAGAAGTACAATCAAGGCAAGTGGGAGAATCTACCTGCGAGAGAGTATTACCACAAGCTACCGCTTACTGAGAGCCTTAAGGGTTTTGATTTCAACCCCTTAACACAGCTTTCGAGGGTTGCGATTTTAGAGAATGCTGGCTCTGAAGTGTCGGAACAATCAGACAAAGCGTCGGCATCAAAGTCAGCTCCTAACTCAAAAACAAGCTCAACGTCAGATAAGAAGGCAAAGTCCAATTCGGAATCAAAGCCAAATCAAATCGAGATAAGAAATAAGGATGCTTCATCGCTATATGTTTATCATCCATACGAAATAAAAGAATTTGACAGCATCGAGGATATTAAGAATTGGGGCGACAGCTTCCTGACAGGCGAGAAATTTAATGGAGCTAAGAATTACAAATATGAGGCTACAGACGGACAGACAAAAAAATGGACAGAGAGCTATGGGAAGCTATTCACTATGGAGGATGTGTCCCAAGACGAAGTGAAATCTCAGCTGGACAAATATTTTGTTGCAGAGAGTTATAGCAATGTGGACATATATGAGAAATATATTGAATTATCGACTAACGATGTTCTGGCACTGCAACCTATTTTGGGCGAGCCGAAAGACCCTAAGCGTGAGCATATGGGTTACAAGGACGCAATCAATCGGGTGCAGAGCTACTTCAAGGATAATGCGGTATATACGGAAAAGGGCGGAGCTGAAAAGACGAATGCTGAATTTGTAAAGAGCTTTTTGGCAGCACCTAAGGGCTTTGACAGTCAATTTGCGAGCATCGCTACGCTCATGTTCAGGTATTATGGGATACCGGCGAGGTATGTTGAGGGGTATGTTGTCGGGCATGATGATGTATCGAAAATGATTGCAAGCAAGCCATATGACCTGCCACTTAAAAATGCACACGCTTGGACGGAAATTTACGTGGACGGATATGGATGGGTGCCTGTCGAGATTACCGAAAAATTTGCGGAAATGGTGAGCCAGCCTGACCTAGAAAAGGGCTTGGAAAACGACACTACGTTAAACCCTTATGACAAACCGGATCCACCCGAAAGACCGAACAAGAATAATCAGGATGAAGACTATTCAAGTCTGCAACAGACAAATTATCTGCCTCTTTGGATAGCACTCTTTATATTGGCTTTAGCTCTTGCTTTTATTCTCTACAAAATAATTCTCATATTCCTTGGGAAGCTCAGCTGGCGTAGAGCGTTTAAGCAAGAGGATGTGAATGGTGGAATTAGTGCGATATACCAATATATATCTCTTAAAAATTTCCAGCCGACAAAAAAGGCTATTGAGATAGGCAACAAGGCTTCGTACAGCTTGAGCAGGTGCGATGAGGGCGAAAGAACTTATATGCTTCGGTTGCTTAGAGAATTGAAAAGAGAAAGCAGGGCGAAGATGTTTTCGAAATTTAAAAGGCATTAAATGAGAACAAAGTAATTTACAAAAGGGTTCACAGAGATTTACAAAAGGGATTATCGTGATTTACAAATGGGTTCAGAGAAATTAATAGATATAATCAAATGGGAAAAAGGAGGTTCAAATATTGGTTGTATGCGTTATTGCAGGATTCTGATAGGAGGGCATTTAAATGGATAAGTTAAGGCGAATAAGTAAACAAAATAAAATCCTTGTTGTCACGGCTCTATTTGTGATAGGGTTGCTCTTTGTTTTGCCAATTACACTCATAAAAAACAGTGAGACCATGAAGAGAAGCTCCGTGATAGACGGAGAGAACGATTTAAAATCTCAGGTGCTAGTCTACGGCAAGGACTACCAGCTCCATTACGAAAAAGAGCAAGAGATAAAGGAAAAAATGGAGAAGCGTGCAGAAATACTTGAGAAAAAGCGCGAGGAGGAAAAGAAACTAGAGGTTCCACCGAAAACTGCACAGGAAATTATTGATAAAATCAATGAGGAAAAGGAGCAGATAGAAAACAACGACAAGAAAGATAACAACTCAAAGGATGAGAATGCGGGCAAGGATGAGGGCAAGGAGCCGCAGGATAAGCCGCCAGGTGGTGACGGTGGCAGTACAGGTGGCGATAAGCCTTCGCAAGGTGAGGATAATCCGCCTGAGGATGACGATGACTTTGATAACATGGACAATATCAAGCATTGGGAGGGCGATCCGAACAAACCACCTCCTGCAAATGTCGATAAGGACATGATTACGCCTTGGGATCCGATAATAACGACGAATCTAAAAAATAGGAGTAATTACGCAGGCTGTGTTGCTAATTTTAGGATTGACTATAAGAAGTTTGACGGTTCATACTTCAGATTTCCAGGTAAGCTCAGGGTTTATCTCAATGGTAGCGAGGTATATGGAGATGTTGAACAGCGTGACCCAGGTGGAGAATATGGATATGGCAAGGCTAGGAATTATAACCTCAATCTAAAAGAGGGTAAGAACTATGTCGTAATAATAGCCAGAGATGAAGACGGCTTCTATTCTGAGAAAAGATTTATAATCTATGGTAAAAAGGATTTGAAACCTCAGGAGGATGAGTATGTCAGCTTCACCTTTTCATTTGACTTATCCAACATAGGAAAAGGAGTGCAGATTCCGAAACAGACATTTAAGGTAAGAAAGGGAACGGTAGTATCAAAAGCCGTTGTAGATATATTGACTTCAAAAGGATATATCGTAAAGTTCGACGGAGTGACTGATGCAGCGGGATTCTATTTATGGGGACTTGAAAAGCCTGGAATAACCTCAGGCTGGTCGCTAACGGAAGCACAGATAAACTGGCTTCAGGGGCTATCAAGTCTAAATTGGGATTATGATAATGATAAACCTGAGGCTTTGAATCCGGACGCTCTGTACCACAAAGATATAGCGAGGTGGTCAGGGTATATGTGGTACCTAAATGGTCAATATGTCAATTACGGACTATCGCAAACCGCACTTCAAGAGGGGGACACTGTGTATTTCTGGTGGACAAACCATATGGGTGAGGATTTGCCGGGCACGCATAATTGACAAAATCCTAATTGATAAGAATCAGAAGGACAAAATCCAAATTGAGAAGAACCGAATTGGCATAGTCTGGATTGACAAGCTTCGAATATATTTAGTTCAATCTAATGACGATAATTGTAACATAGGTAAATTGAGAGGAGAATGAGGAAATGAAAGGTATTACGAGGAAAAGTCTTGTTGGCTTTATGTCTTTATGCCTTGTTATGGCATTTACATTTAGCTATTTTGTTCCTGTTAGCGCCCACGATGCTAATGTGGGCGAAAAAGGCAAGGCGACGGAAAAGGCAAAGCCGCAAAAAGCTAATGGCACCTTTAACCCGATTAAGGTAACTGTCAGGTTTGAGGACGTGAACAAAACAATACTTGAGCCGGTAGAGGTTACTATAGATAAGCTCTTTGTTCAAAAGGGTGACGGCTATTGGAGCGATGCAGAGTTTGATAAGCCTGTGGCATTCTTGGCAGTGCAAAAGGCTGCTGAAAAGCTGGGCTTAAACACAAACAATAAAGCGCAGTTTGATTGCGGAGAAGGTGGCAAAGAGAAAATTGCGAAATTAGGATCGGGTTGGGAATCTGAAGATTTCAAGTTGATTGTAAATAATAAGACAGCAGATGATGGAATAGGCAAGCAAGTGCTTAATGCCGGCGATGAAGTGCTGATTACATCTTATGAAGATTTTATGTCTCCGATAACTTTCTTTGAGCAGAATCTGTATGAGAATGTAAAGGCTGGTGATACGGTAAAATTCAAGCTGCTATATAGGGACGCCTTTGGCGGTGATGACAATCCGGCAGATGACGCTACACTGGAAATCGACGGAAAGCCACTTACTTCGTACAAGACTAATTCTGATGGAGAGGTAGAATACACATTTAAAGAAAAAGGAACACATCACATTTCTGCTACAGGCGAAATAAATGGCAGTAAGTTTATCAGGCCTTATGCGAAAGTAATCGTAAAAGGGGATAATCCTCAGGATGACAAGTTTGATGTAGAATTTATAACTGGTGACGGTTTCCCTAAGATAAAGACTGAGAAAATCTACAAGGGCGAGCCGGTCTCTGAGCCGAAAATGGATGAGCAGGTGACTGTAAAGGGACAACTGTACAGGTTTAAAGGCTGGTACAAGGATGAGCAGTTTAAAACAAAATGGGATTTTGCGAAGGATAAGATTACTGAAAACACTAAAATTTACGCAAAATATGAGAAAGTGCCTAAGAGAACTGTTAAATTTAAGCTTGTCGAAAATTATGAAGGAGTGGCAGTTCCTAACGATGTGATAGTAAATGACGGAGATAAGGTTATCCACAACGATATCAAATATCCGGGCAAGGATGTATACTATGCTGACAAAACAGTTTATCCGTTTGGTTACGCATTTGATGGCTTCTATGCTGACAAGGAATGCAAGACTAAGTGGCAGTTAAACACTCCAATCACATCAGACCAGACCGTATATATTAAGTGGATTAAGGACAGATATTTCCCTAAATACAAGGTTATTGCTGTTCCAGGAGGCAAGAAATTACCTGATGAAATGAAAAAAATTCTGGAGAATAAACCCTCGACATCATATAGTGGATATACTCGTGGCGAAACGATGGTTTATTGGAAGGAATTGAGCGCATATACATATGGCGATGATTCTCATACATTCACCGGAAAAGAAGAAGGCGTATGGAAGACTAAGAACATCAAGCTTGGAAAGTATGTGAAGAAACTTCCTCAGACAGGAGAAATCAAACCTGAGGATGTAACGATTACACACGAGGTTGAATTTGTTCCTGTGTACTGGGTCGATTTTGATGTTGACGGAGCAAGCATTAAGGATAATCTGAAACGACAGTCAAGATATTATGATAAAGGAGACAAGGTTAATAGAGCCTTAACAGAGTCTGAGGAAGATTTACCTGAAAGAAAAGGCTATCGATTTGTAGGTTGGTATAAGGACGCAAAAAGAACTCAGAGGTGGGATTTCGAAAATGACACCATACAGGCTGATACGACCCTTTATGCGAAGATGATTCAAGTTAATAGCGATACTCCCGAATATAAGGTCGAGTTTGTGCTTAATGGTGGAAAGCCAACGGCTCAAAGCAAGGACAAGGTGAAACCGTTAGTTTTAAACGAGGGTCAGAAAATCCCGGATGAGCCTACCTATGATGATGTTAAAAGACCAGGCTATTATTTTGCGGGCTGGTATAGGGACCCTGAATTTAAGGATAAGTGGAACTTCTATTACGATAGAGTGTCTGCGGATTTCGGTGGCAAGCTCTATGCGAAGTGGGCGAGAGCCGTGAATTATCAGCCGGAGTTCTTTAATGTAGAGTTCAAGGACGCTAATGGCAAAGAAATTGCAACAAAACAAAGGATTGAGATAGGGGATTTCCTCTCGATGCCAGTTATCGATAAGACAAAGTATACGCTGAAAAAAGGTTGGTATAAGGATAAAGACCTCACAAAAAAGTGGGACTTTAAAGAGGATGTCGTTGCAAAGGATATGACGTTATATGGGGAGGTTGAGGAAAAAACAAGCCCTGATCCAGGCACCAAGCCAGACCCTGGCGAAAAACCTAGTGTAGATAAGCTAGATGTCGTTACAGATGATAATAACAACACTGTCGTAGCAACAGGTAGCAAAGTTGTATATACCAAGGGAGTGTCAGACAAGGCGGTATATAGGATTAAAGGCAAGAATTTGACTGTTGATGACTTAAATGGCGTTCAAATAGATGGCAAGGATGTCGAAAAGGGGAATTATGTAGCTGAAAATGGAAGTATAAAAATTACATTTAAGAAGTCTTATGTGGATACTCTAAGTCTTGGCAGTCATGATATCACCTTTAATACGAAAAAAGGCATAGCGAAGGCTGAGCTTGTTATTAAAGACAAATCTCAGGTAAATTCAAATAGTGGCATGAACAAGGGAAACACAGCAAAGACGGGAGATAATACGAATTTTGCTGGATTTGCTGGACTTTTAATCGCTACAATGGGAATATATGTGAGCGTAAAGAGGAGAAAAATTTGATTTTCTGCGAAGCGATTGCGAAGTGGAATGTGAATTTAATTTAATGATTAATAGAATCTATAATTGCAATACCCTAAATTAGCTTTTGGGTATTGCAATTTCTATATTTATGATATATAATGACTGTCGCGTTGTATTTTAGATTTTAAAAGAGATTTTAAGATATGATTTTACAACGAAATTCGAATCCCGTAGCTAGAGGTCGCCAGACAACGGAATGTGTCAAAGGCTTAATGTCTCGCGGTTTATGGGCTAGAAATTTAAAATTTTTAGAATGCCGACCAGGATGAGAGTGCTTTTTATATGAGGATGTTAAACTTCCTCACAAGCTTCATCTCAGTAGGCAGAACCGAAAAGCATCCATCTTTAGCAAAGCAGAGCTCACAACGAGCACGTCTTAATGGGTAAATCGTACAATAGATTAAATCTGATAGGTAAATCCTCTATTATAAGATGCCAACTCAGCTAAGACAGCTTGCATGTTCGTAAAACAGCTCAGCGGAGTCAACTGTTTTGTGCGATGGAGATGGAAACTAGTAGGTGGAAAGGAAAGAGAAATGAAATCATTTATTGCAAAGCCTCATGAAGTTGAGCGCAAGTGGTATGTGGTTGACGCAGAGGGTAAGACTTTGGGTAGGGTCGCTTCACAGGTTGCGACAGTTCTTCGTGGAAAGAACAAGCCGACTTTTACGCCTCATGTTGACTGCGGAGACTATGTGATTGTAATCAACGCTGAAAAGGTTGAGGTTACAGGTAAGAAGCGTAAGGAAAAGGTTTACAAGCACCACACAGGATATCCGGGCGGACTTAGAGAAACTACTTTTGACAAGCTAATCGAAAAGAAGCCTGAAGAGGTTATCAGACATGCCGTTAAGGGGATGATGCCTAAGGGTAAACTTGGTCGCCAGATGTACAAGAAGCTAAAAGTTTATGCAGGTCCTGAGCACGATCATGCTGCACAGAAGCCTGAAAAGCTTGAATTTTAGGAAAGGGAGGAATAGACAATGGCAAAGATCCAATATCAGGGCACAGGTAGAAGAAAGTCTTCCGTTGCTAGAGTTAGATTAATCCCTGGAAAAGGTGAAATTCTAGTTAACAGGAAGCCTCTTGATGAATATTTTGGAATG
>QWCK01001312.1_pt1 | contig 37494 bp, 37 predicted proteins | sample 1972571 | NCBI WGS metagenome assembly QWCK01 (sample SAMN09866710, study PRJNA288562) | Human gut metagenome isolate term2_stool, whole genome shotgun sequencing... | isolation source: gut | host: Homo sapiens | place: USA: California | reverse complement strand
ACTCCCGCGACGCTTCCGCGTCTCTTCGTGCTACATGTGGGGCGGGCCATGAAGCCACTTCCCCTCCGGCGTGCAAGCACGCCTCGGAGCGTGGCTTATGGCCCTTGATATCATATGTTCACTTGTTCATTTGTTTGTTTTTAATATAGCACGCCCTGCGGCGAAGTCAAGAAAAAGTTGAAATTGAAGGCACTGCCTCCCTGTTTGCTTTCTCTGCATTTTTCGACTATGATAAGGGAAAAATGACTGGAGAATATTAGATGAGTTCTCATTTTTTTGCAGCGATTTCGCGTATGAAATACATTGAGCGCTGGGCCCTGATGCGCTCCTCCCGCCCCGAAAACCTGAGCGAGCACGCAGCGGAGGTTGCCATGATCGCCCACGCGCTCTGTGTGATCGGAAACACCCGCTACGACCGCCATCTGAATGCCGACCGCGCAGCTGTGATCGGCCTGTTTCACGACGCCTCCGAGATCATCACCGGAGACATGCCCACCCCGGTAAAGTACTATAATGATGAGCTGCACCACGCCTATAAGCAGGTGGAACAGGTCGCAGAGGAGCGGCTCATCTCAAAACTTCCGGAGGATCTGCAGCCCTGCTACCGCGCGCTGTTCCACGAGACGTGCGCCGAGAACAGCGAGGCACACTACCTGCGGCGGCTCGTAAAAGCTGCGGACAAGCTCTCTGCGCTCATCAAATGTATTGAGGAGGAGCGCGCCGGAAATACAGAATTCCAAACCGCAAAGACCAGCATCTCTGCTGCGGTACAGCAGCTTGCGGCAGAGCTTCCCGAGGTCAGGGACTTCACAGAGGAATTTCTCCCCTCCTACGGAAAAACACTGGATGAGCTTTTGCGAACAGGAGAATCATTATGAGACTTACAAAAAATGAAATGAGGCAGGCACTGCGGCTCTATGCCGTGACCGACCGCAGATGGCTCCCGACAGCGCACTCCCTGCGCGAGGTCGTCGCATCAGTACTGGACAGCGGTGCGACCATGCTGCAAATACGCGAAAAGGAGCTGGATGACGCTATCTTTCTCGACGAAATACGGACTCTGCAGGAACTCTGCACAAAAAAAGGAGTCCCCTGCATCGTGAATGACCGCGTAGAGCTCGCAATCCGCGCCGGTGCGGACGGCGTACACGTCGGACAGTCAGATATCATGGGGCGGGACATCCGTGCCATGATAGGCCCCGACAGAATTCTTGGCATCACCGCAAAGACAGTTGCGCAGGCACGGGCCGCAGAGACCTCCGGGGCGGATTACATCGGCACCGGTGCGGTGTTCGGCTCTTCCACCAAAACCGACGCCCTCGCCATGTCTGTAGAGCAGTTCCGCGCGATCACCGACGCGGTGCATATTCCTGTCGTTGCAATCGGAGGCATTCACGCGGATAATGTCCGCCAGCTCGCAGGAAGCGGCGCGGCCGGCATTGCCGTGGTATCCGGTATCTTTGCGTCCGGAAATCCGAAAGCGGCAGCCGCAGAGCTCCGAAAGCTCTCGGACGAGCTCTTTTCTGCGCGCTGATGTACAATATCATCATGCGACCAGGCAGAGAGAACAGCAGCACGCTGCTCCACCGGCTTGTTCCGCTTCCCGCGCTCCTTATGCTCCTCGCAGCGCTGAGTCTCCGTGTCGCCGCACGCACACTGCCTGGATTTGCAGATCGCTACGCGGAATACTGTAACCCCATACTCGTAAATACTCTGGGACGTCTCTCCGCTCTGCTCCCCTGCTCTCTCGCAGAGCTCCTGCTGCTGGCCTCTCTGCCGCTTGCCCTTCTTCTGCTGTGGCGACGCAGGCTCCTCAGAGCTCTGCTCTATCTGCTCCCGGCACTCTTTCTCCTATTCGAGCTGAATGAGGATATCTATTTCTCACGGACCGGCTTCGCCTCCGCATATCAGCTGGAGCGCGGTGACTACACAGATGAGGAGCTCTATGGGGTCTGCCGCGGACTCGTCGCAGAGGTCAATCAATATGCCGGGCTTGTCCCACGAAATGCAGATGGCATGATGCAGACAGAAGAAGCACTCCCCGCGCGAATGTGCAGTGCAATGCAGGCACTCGGCCAGGACTATCCCTGCCTCTCCGGCTGGTATCCCCGTCCGAAGGCAGTTCTGTGCTCCTCTGCTTTAAGCCGCATGGATCTCACCGGTATTTACAGCATCTTTACCATCGAGGCGAACTATAACCGGGACATGCCCCCCTATAATATTCCCTTCACGATTGCACACGAGCTCTCACACCTGAAGGGCATCATGTCCGAAAAGGAAGCAAATTTTATCGGCTATCTCGCCTGCCGGAGGGCTCCGGAACCCGATCTCCGCTACAGCGCAGCCATGCTGGGCTGGATCTACTGCGGAAATGAGCTCGCAAGACGAAACGCTGCGCTCTGGAGGCGCGCTGCCTCGACGCTGGATATCCGGGCAGAGCAGGATCTTCGCTACAACTCTGCCTTCTGGAAAACCTATGAGGGCAGAATCTCAGAAACAGCACAGACGCTGAACGACCGCTACCTGAAGGCAGAGGGACTCAGCGAGGGCACACGCTCCTACGAACTCGTTGTGGATCTCATCGTGAGCTATGAGCTCCGGAACACGCCCTGACAATTCACACACCCAAAGACACTCAGAGGAGGTATCTCTCATGAAATTCAAATCCGTCAACGAAACAGATCAGTTTTCCTTCCGCGACTCTCAGCTCTTTCAGCTCTCCCTGAGCGGAGATCCCATCTCCATGGAGCTGGAGGCACTGATCGTCCTGCCCGGAAACACTCAAAATACAAATTACACGGAGAGCTATGCAGGGACGGTACAGCTGCGCTTCACAGACGCCCGTCTGCTCTCCGCGGTACGGGACGGTTATCGCTACAGAGATCCGGACGGAAAGCTGTTGAGCGAGACCCCGGACCAGCCGCTGTCAGAGGAGGCGCTCGTGTCCCTCCCTTCGCACTGTGAGGGAGCCTATCTCTACGCCATCGAGGAGCTTTCGGAAGTGAACGGAAAGAGACGCTGCGCGCTCGCGATAGAGCTCCCGCAGGCGGAGCAGTACGACACGCTGATCACAGATTCCTATCACCTGATCCTCAGCTATGAAAAGGCCATCTTTGAGTGGGATCACTATATGAACCGCGTACAGGAGTAAACAATGGAGAGACGGCCTGCCGCAGATTACAGCCATATCATCGCAGTCACCAATCGACACAGCTTCGATGGCGCAGAAGATCCGGAGCTTGCCTTCCTCACGCGGGTGCGGGAGGTGCTTTTGCTCAGGCCCCGTGCGCTTGTTCTCCGGGAGAAGGACCTCCCCTCATCGGAATACCGCGCACTGGCAGAAAAAATCCTGCCTCTGTGTACCGGAACAGCTCTGATTCTCCACTCTTTCCCGCAGATTGCCGCAGAGCTTGGCCTCGGCCTGCATCTCCCGTTGCCGCTTCTGAAGGAGCTTGCGACAGCTGATCCAGCCCTCTTAAAGCACTTCCACACTGTCGGAACCTCTGTACATTCTGAAGCAGAGGCCCGGCTCGCATATATGCTCGGTGCAGGCTACTGCTTTGCCGGAAATATCTTCGAAACCAGCTGCAAGCCGGATCTTCCCGGACGCGGTACCGACTTTCTTCGCCGTATCAGCAGCGCTGTACCGATTCCCGTCTACGGCATAGGCGGAATCGATGAGACAAAAATCCCGCTGCTCCTGAAAAACGGCGCAGCGGGTGGATGTATGATGTCCGGCCTCTTCAGTCGCTGACATCACTGTCCAGCGTCATTGTGATATGATAATCCGGATAGGCCTTCTGCAATTCTTCGTAGATTTCCTGATAAAGCTCCTCTCTTGTTCTTCCGTCCTTCAGATCAAAGTCAATGATCAGATCAAATTTTATGATTCTCTCATTCAGCTCTGCGTAGAAGCCGTGAAGCTGAAGCACACCCTCATGCGACATCACCCGCCGGCTGATCTCCGTGCGAAGTCGCACAGCTTCGTCACTCCCGGTATTCTGTGCGTAGATTCCGACTGTCGTCAGTATCACGCCCTGTGCCTCGAAAACTCTCTGCTGTATCCTGCGTGCCATCGTGTCGATCTCACAGGCTGTCATACCGTCCCGCACCTCGACATGCAGAGATCCTAAATAACGCTCCGGCCCGTAGTTATTGAGCAGAAGATCGTAAACCCCGAGTACCTCCGGATCCTCTCCGACCAGCTCCTTGATTCTTCTGGAGAGTCCGGCGCTGACACGCACACCGAGGATATCATCCACAGAATCGGAGATCATCTCATAGCCCGCGCGAATGATAAATACAGAAATAGCGATACCGACAAGCGCATCCAGCTGAATGCCTCTGCCGAGATAAAGTAGCGCGGAGCCCAGCACCGAGGCGGAAAGAACCGCGTCAAAGGACGCATCGGAGCCGGAGGCAACGAGAGCGCCGGAATGTGCGAGCTTTCCCTGCCGCTTCACATAGCGCCCGAGCAGAAGCTTCACTGCGATTGCAGCAGTCATGACGCCGAGCGAGAGTGGCGTATATGCAGGCTGCCTTGGCTGTATCAGGCTCTTCACTGACTCCACAAGCGCTGTGATCCCGGCATACAGAACAATTGCCGCTACTATCATGGCGCTCAGATACTCGATTCTTCCATGTCCCAGCGGATGCTTTTTGTCCGGAGCCCTGCCCGCAAGTCTGGCTCCCACTATGGTGACGATGCTGGAGAGCACATCACTCAGATTATTGACTGCATCCAGAACCATCGCAATGGAATTTGAGGCGAGTCCCACCAGCCCCTTGAACAGTGCCAGCAGAATATTCGCCGCAATTCCAACCATACTGGTGTGGATAATGACAGCCTCCCGCTCCGTCTTTCCCCTCCATTCATCCTTTTCCATGTTCCTTAAAATATTCCCGCAGCACTGCGAGACTCTCCTCTCTCAATACCCCCGCCGTGATCTCAGTGGAAACTCCGGACTCCCGGAAGACAATGCGGCTCGGCTCGCTTCCCTCCACACCCAGGAGTGCGCAGAGATCCCGGTCGCTCGCGCCATAGACCAGCCTTCCGAGCTTCATCCAGACCATCGCTCCCGAACACATAAAGCAAGGCTCACAGTTCGAGTAAAGCGTGTACCCGCTGAGATCTGTGATCCCCCGCTCCGCACAGAGCCTGCGCAGCAATCCCGCCTCCGCGTGATAGGTGGGGTCCCCCGCAGTGTAAATCTGATTCTCATTTGTGAAGATCACCTCTCCGTCCTTCACCAGCACTGCGCCAAAGGGCTCATTGCCCCTGGCAGCAGCGGAGGCGGAAAGTGCAATTGCCTGACGCATAAAGCGCTCATCTGCTGAAATCATAGCTGTTCTCCTGATTATATCCCGACTGATTTTTTTCTCAATGCAACTTTTATAAGTGAAGACGAAACATGCCCTCACATTCTTCTGAGCCTGGACTCCCTCAAAAGCTCCTCCGGCTTCATCCGCGAAAGGGCATCAAGCAGCCCGATATGGTAGCTCCCGAGTCCGTGACTGCTGTCGGCATGTTCTCCGGCAATTCCCATGAGCAGCGTCGCAGTGAGCGCCGCAGTGAGCGGCTCTGCCACAGCAAGATATGCAGCAGTCAGACAATTCAGAATGCAGCCCGTCCCTGTGACAAGACCCAGCTCCGGAACACCATTTTCTATAGCAAAGAACTGCTCGCCATCCCCGAGCAGATCCACCTCTCCGGTGACAAGCACTGCCGCTCCGCTGCGACGTGCCAGCGTCCTGACAATTTCTCCCATCTCCCGGATCCGCTCCGGTTGATCCGGTCGAAGCCGGTCGCTCTCCGCTGTATCTACTCCACAGTTGCCAAACCGTGCTCCGGAGAGCGCGCGGATCTCTGAACTGTTTCCCTTGACCACTGCCGGTCTGCACAGCTCCATAAAGCGCCGTGCAAGCGTAAGTCGCAGAGAGCTGCAGGTCACTCCGACTGCATCCAGCACAACCGGGCGTCCCAATGTCCTTGCGCTGCCCCCGGCGCGCATCATGGACTCCATGCGTGCATCTGTAATATTTGCAAGGCTTACCGCCAGAGCCTCTGACATCCCGGTGATCTCTGCCACCTCATCCGGATGCTCCGCCATGATGGGGCGTGCACCGACTGCCAGCAGCACATTTGCACAGTCATTGATCGCGATAGGGCTCGTGATGCAGTGGATCAGCGGTCTCTGCTCCCTGAGCCGTGTCGCTGCCGCCATCACCTCCCGCAGAATACCTGCATTTCCCGCGTCCCTGAGCCGAAGCTCCCCGGTTCCGATCATCTCAGCCCCTCCTGCGGTTCAGCGCCCAGTACAGCACGCCACCCAGAATAAATGCCGCAAGCACCAGATACTTGATTGCATTCACCGCCGCTCCCGGCTCCGGCACAAAGCTGTTCACCAGAACGACTGTGACCAGATAAGCCACAAACCCCAGCACTGCAATTCCGATGGAGTCATTCAGCAGCTGACTGCCCCCGGTGTAAACGCGCGAGCCAAGCGCCGCCTGAAATCTGGAGAGCAGCCCGGACTTCTGCATCTGCTTCAGCATGAAGAATGCGAGACTCCCTCCGATCAGCGTCGCTGCCACAAAGGAAGGCACATAAAAAAACCAGCTCAGACCGTTTCTTCCCCAGATATGGGTCATGACAGGATAGGAAATAATCGCGCCTATGATTCCGGTTCCGATGACCTCTCCGAGAAAAGCCCAGAGCAGCTTTCCTCTCGACAGACGATACAGCATACCGGAGAGAAAGGCTCCAAACACTGCTCCGGTCAGTGCGAGCGGCGGAATGCTCATGAACATCATGCGCAGTATCCCGATGACCAGCGCGCAGAAAAAGGCATAGTAGGGGCCCAGAAACACAGCGCAGGTGATATTGATGAGATGTGCCATCGGGCACATTCCCTCGACGCGAAGCACGGGCGAAATCACTACGCCGATAGCGATCATCATTCCCATAAAGCTGAGTCTTGTGAGCTGCTGATTCGTTTTCATATTTCTTCCTTTCTATAATCCTGGCAAAGCACTCTCTGCGGTCCGGTGCGTGCCCATAATAAAAAGCGCATCCTTCCGGATACGCTTTTGTAAACTCTGTGAAACGCGATCCGCCAAGGTATAAAGCACCTGTTTCTGGCGGTCGATGCTTGCTCCGCACCCTCTCAACCTGCACACAGGCTCCCATCGCGTTATTTCTGTATACCATGTCAGGGCGCTCCCCCTCACACAGCCCGCCGGAGCTTCTCCGCGCGGCGTTACACTCAAGCTCATTATAGCCCGAGCTCCTGAAAAGTCAATGCTGCCCGTAATAGGCGATGGAGTAAACCTGTTGTCAGTTGGAAGAATGATGTGGTACGGGTGCTGCCTGAGAGAATTATCTGTGGATTTTTCTGTGACGGCGCCGTCTCAAGCGTTCATTCTGAACCTCTCGAAGAAAGAAGAGTGCCGCAAACAGAATCAACATCCAGGCGGCGCAGAAAATTGCTTTCCCTTGCCCTGTTTTCGGCATGCTCTGCCCCGGCTTCTCCATCTTGACCGGGGTGGACGGCGTCAAAACAGGCGGCGGGGATTTGGGTTTTCCCGGTTGATCCGGCGGCGGGGATTTGGGTTTCCCCGGGCGATCCGGCGGCGGATTCCCGCCCCCCGGATTTCTCGGCTTCTTCGGTTCCTCCGGCGGCGGAGATTTCGGCTCCCGTTTGTTGGTGACCGTAAATCCCTCCTCCATCGTTCCGGCGTAAATCACCCCATACTCGGTTCCGTTTAAAGTGATGCGGTTCCCTGTTTCCCCCGCTTCCTTTACGCTATATTCATACGGGTGTTTTGAATCAATCTGCTCTACCACCGGCAGATCCGAAAAGACTGCGCTCCAATGGTTGTCCCCATTCAGGATCCGTCTTTCGCCGGTCTCTACCCCGTCTCTGCAGAGCACCATTTCCACGCTTCCAGGGGGCTGCTCACTGCCCGGAAGAATCCACTCTTTTTTTACCCTCACCTCCGTTTTCGGCGGCGTCAACGGTGTCGGCGGCGGTGATTTTGGCTCCCGTTTGTTGGTGACCGTAAATCCCTCCTCCATCGTTCCGGCGTAAATCACTCCATACTCGGTTCCGTTCAAGGTGATGCGGTTCCCTGTTTCTCCCACTTCCCTTACGCTATATTCATACGGGTGTTTTGAATCAATCTGCTCCACCACCGGCAGATCCGAAAAGACTGCGCTCCAATGGTTGTCTCCATTCAGGATCCGTCTTTCGCCGGTCTCTGCCCCGTCTCTGCAGAGCATGATTTCCACGCTGCCCGATGGCTGCTCGCCGCCCGGAAGAATCCACTCTTTTGTTACCTTCACCTCCGTTTTCGGCGGCGTCAACGGTGTCGGCGGCACCGGCGGCGTGTCCTTTTTATTGGTGATCACAAATCCGTCCGCTTCGCTTCCCCTCACAGTTCCGGTATATCCCTTCACCTCTGCTTCCCGCACTGTGTATGTGATTTCCGCATCGCCCTGGTATTTCGGCAGCTTTTCAAATGTGGTCTTCCAATCATTTTCTGCGCTTAATGTTCTCTGCTCAATCACATCGGACACCCCTGCCGCCGTTCCGATCAGCTCCACGGTGACGGAATCCGGATGGGCATCTTCGCCATCGGCACTCGCCTCCCATTTCTTCACCACGGAAATTTTGGTGTTGGCCTCGTCCTCACCGATGATGACCGTGCCGTTCGTCCCGATGCCTCCGCCTCTCGTCGCGGAAGTATTTCCGGTGATCCACACCTTGGCAAGCTTCCGGGTCAGGAGATTCCCCCTCTCCTCTGTATGTAGGCCGATGGTGTCGCGATCCTGCGTCAGCTGCCCCTGATATCGTTCTTTCGGGAACAGAGAACCATTCCTCTCCTTCCATTGGTACGGAACCCCTCCCAGCATGCGCTCCGAAAGCTCATATTCCGGCTTCCCTCCGTGTGTTCCGTAGACATGTGCACAAAGCAGAAAAAAGTCTTCTGCAGAATACGCGTGATTTCCATACAGGGCAACGCCGTTTGTCAAATAAAAAATGGTGTGTGAAATGGGGCACGCTGCATAGCCGCCGCCGTGCCAGCTGGCCGTGTTGTCTGTGATGACAGCATTCTTAAGATACAACTCCCCGTTGGCTCCCTGTATGCCGTATTTATCATTTGCACCGTTTACATAGATCCCGCCGCCTCCGAAATCACTATCTGTGACGCCGCTGCCATCCATTTTGTTATTTGTGATTCCTCCGCCAAAAACGTAGGCCCGGGACGGACCTCCGGAGAAATATTTAGCCTGGACAAACAGCCCGCCGCCGGCGGACCCTGCCACATTTCCGTCGATTGTCCCCCCATCCATGTGCAGGGTGTTCGTAGGCCCCCACACTCTCATTCCAAGGCTTATGCCTCCGCCCACTTCTCCCGAATAATTGTCTCTGACTTCCGCGTTTCCGGACAGATTCAGCGTCCCGCCGTTGCAGACTAAGATTCCGCCGCCTGCGGCGTAATATTGTTCCGGTGTCACGCTGTCATCTCTGACCCGTTCGGATCGGTTCTTTCGAACAACGCCGCCGGAAAAGTTCATCACAGACCCGCTGATTTGAATGCCGCCGCCGCGTGTCGCCTGATTTTCTTCCACCACGCCGCCTGTCATATTTACGGTGGCATGGTATGCATAAATGCCGCCGCCGTTCGTGGCATCGTCAGGCAACGCTTTTATTTTATTGTTTCGGAGAACGGTTCCCTCCCTGATATTTAAGATCCCGTCCTGGCACACTTCCATCAGTGATGTTTCGATTCCCTTGTTGTTCTCCGAATTGCCGTCTATTATAACCTGAGAGAGGGTGGCTTCTTTTCCCTGGGGGACACGAAACAGATATTGGTTAAAGGTTTCGCCGCGCAGAAACTTTGCTCTGATTTCCGGGAAGCTCAAGGCATCTCCCTCTATGTCTGTTGTCCCTGTGACAACCACGGAAACGGGATCTGCAAGAATGGGGGACCGGTTTCCCCCCTCCAAAGAGCGCGGTCTCCGCACCGCTCCCTCCGTCTGTGCTGCTGCTCCCCCGAGAAGCTCCTTAATTCTTTTAACGGATTTTACGGCATTTTCTTCCGTCCTTCCGTCCTTTTGATCGTCTCCTGCCTCGCCGTTTAAATACAGCGTTCCGGACCAAATGTGCGGGTTTTCCATGCGCAGCATTTTCCCCGGGTCGTCGCATTCCCATGTCGGCTGAATGCTGGGAAGCCGAAGAATCATGCACTTCTGTTCCGCCGAGGCATCCAGATACAAATCGTAATGCAGCAGTGCATTCGGGACGTAGTTTCCGTCATCCCCGTTGTAGTATTCCACGATGACCTTCGGGTAATCAATCGGAATGTCCCGGAAAGACATATGGGTCTTCCATTCGTACTGATCCTCATCATAGAAGATACCGCCCAGCAGGGATTCTCCGCTATCTTTTATATGCAATTCATATTCGACAGAAAAACTTTTGAGCGCCCATGCAGCCCGGTCAAAGAACGGCGCCTCGGGATGCATCACACCGTAGTTATAATATGCAGCGTGCTGGTTTTGGACGTCGCTGAACTCATCTCTGTCAAGTTCAAAGCTGAAGGTATAGTTTGCATGATCGCTGAGCGCTCCCTGGTATTGCACATTGCTCTCAGGTTGTCTGCCTTCCCTCGCCTGACTCAGCATAACATTGCTGTCCGTCGCTTTTTGACCTGTCGGATCACCGTTGCTTTCCGTCGCCAACGGGATATCGTCCCAAACGAAACCCTCTGCCTCAAAGGACTCTGCTTCGCCGCGCCCGGCATTACTTTTCGTAGCGGCGGCACGTTCCATTTGGGAGCCCCGATTCGCAAATACGGTTACATCAGACAAAAACAGATGCCCCACCAAAAAAAGTGATGCAGCTGCTGCAGCAATTTTTTGTGCATTTTTCATAAAATTTCCCTGCCATTCCCGGACTTATTTCGTGTTATTAACATATTGCTTTATCTTTTATTTTACCCTTGCTCCACAAAATATGCAACCCTTCTTTTCGGAGAAGACCGCTCTATGGGATCGCTGATTGGTGACAGTGCGCCCGTTTTCGCTTCTCAGCCACCTCTCTTTTAAGGTTCCTGAAAAACCGGCAGCGCACCGTTGCCCCGGAAACAATTCTGAACGACATCATATACTGCTGCCAGGCATACCTGTTCTATCAGGTGAAGCGGGAAGATTTGCAGGGCAAACAGATCCTTGCGTCTAATGAGAAGTACATGAGGTAAGCTTCCACGCATCCTCCACATAAAAAGGACTTATTTCCACTCCCTCCCAAACCGTACTTACACCTCTCGGTGTATACGGCTTTCTGCTTATCATATTTGCAGTCATTGTTGATGAATCATTTTGTGACATTCCGCTCTACCCTTTGTTTCAAAGTATTCGGTTTGCGATATTTTCCGTACTGAGGCGGTTCGTCAATCTGTTCTGCCTTATTGGGAATAGTCTTACGCTTGAAGCCGCTTTTATAAAAAGTGGTGGTCTTCATGCCTGAACGCGTCCCGTATGCTACCGTGAAGTGTCCGTCCCAATAGTATCTACGCCTGATTTCATGGACATTGGTTCTGTATTTGCAGGCAAATCCATGCACATCCGCCGGAGGTTTTCAAGAAAATAATGATTGAATTAACACTCTCTTGAAATAATAAACAAAACAAGTCCAAATTATATAGCGTTATTTATGGAATACCATTAATTTAGCATATTTACAGAAACGATACAACTCGCACTTACTGTATCATGGTTTCCACAAATGCCTTTGCCGCATGGGACAGGGGTATTTTCCTCTGATAGTAGAAGCCCACGTCCCGCGTCGGCAGATCAATATTGGAGCGGAGCACATGGAGATCCTCAATCAGCTCCCGGGCGAGTATGGCGACTCCCAGCCCCTCCTTTGCAAATTCTGCCAGCAGTTCATAATTGGCCAGCTCCACCTCCGGGTTCAGGCTGATATTCTGCAGCAGCAGATGCGCATCGATCTGCTTTCTGGTCTGACTCTTCCGATCCAGCATCATGATCTTGATCTGATGAATATTCTGCGCAGTCAGAAGCTCCGGAAGCTCCCGGGCATATTCCCTCGACGTCACAAAGACCTCATGAAGCGTCATTAATGTGCAGAACTCCACTTCCTCCAAATGTTGAGGCATGAATCCAAAGACAAGATCCACCTCTCCACTGAGCAGCATATGTTCCAGCTCACCGGAGGTTCCGTTCCGGATACTGATGCGAAGACGCGGATACCGATTGGAAAATTTTTTCAGGCGCTTCGGCAGAACATAGCGTGAGATCGTATCTGAAACTCCCAGGCGCAGAACGCCCCATTCCAGCAGCTTCATTTCCTGCATGCGCTGATTTGCCTGCTCCAGAGCCTGCACGCCTGTTTTGACCTGATGATAAAATTCCTGCCCCTCCACCGTCAGAACTACTCCCCTGGACTGTCGCACAAACAGCCTGCAGCCGAGCTCCTGCTCAAGTTGACTCATCATCTGTGATACGGCAGGCTGACTCAAAAACAGCTCCTGCCCCGCTTTTGAAAAATTTCCTTTTTCCGCAACCGTCACAAAAACCTGATAATGATTCAAATTCATTTTGATATTACTCCAGCTTATGTCTAATGTTATATACTTTTATTTCACTTATATCATGATTTCGGCTATTATGCTAGATAGCAGTCCACCAATCACAAAGGAGATCTATTTATGGAAAGAATCGTCGGAACTGTCGTCAGAGGCTTGCGCGCACCAATCTTCAAGGCCGGGGACAATTTAGTTCAAATCATTCCGGATATACTGGAGCGCTTCTACAGTCAGGAGCATGTAGAAATCGGACAGAAGGATGTCGTCGCGATCACAGAGAGCATTGTGGCCCGCACGCAGGGTAACTACGTAACCATTGGACAGGTGGCAGAGGATATCAATAAAGATTTTGCCGGAAAAGAAGTCGGCGTTGTCTTTCCGATCCTGAGCCGCAACCGTTTTGCCATCATCCTGAGAGCCATCGCGAGCGCAGATGTAAGGAAGATCATCCTTCAGCTCTCCTACCCGGCCGATGAGGTGGGAAATCATCTCATCTCTCTCGATCAGGTGGATGCCTCCGGTCTTGATCCCTGGAAGGATACGCTGACAGAGGCGGAGTATCGTCAGCACTTCGGCTTCCAGAAGCATAGATTTACCGGCATGGACTATGTCTCCTACTACAAGGAGCTTGTAGAGGGCCTTGGCAAAGAGTGCGAGATCATCTTCTCAAACAGCCCCCTGACCATACTGGAGCATACGCCCTATGTCATCAACTGCGATATCCACACCCGGAAGCGCACAAAGGCACTCCTCAACAGGCACGGCGCAAAGTGCGTCCGCAGCCTTGACGATATCATGAATCAGCCGATCAATGGCTCCGGCTACAATGAGACCTACGGTCTGCTTGGCTCCAACAAATCAACAGAGGAACAGATCAAGCTGTTCCCGCGCGAATGCAGCAAGCTGGTGCTCGCCATTCAGGAAGAGGTCAGAAAACGCACCGGGAAAACCATCGAGGTCATGGTCTATGGCGACGGCGCCTTCAAGGATCCGGTCGGCAAGATCTGGGAGCTGGCAGATCCGGTGATCTCCCCCGGCTATACCAGCGGACTCGAGGGAACGCCGAACGAGCTGAAGCTGAAGTATCTAGCGGACAATGATTTTAAGGATCTGAGCGGAGACGCGCTGAGGGATGCTATCCGGAACGCCATTCGCGAAAAGTCCGATCATCTCGTCGGCCAGATGGCAGCGCAGGGCACGACCCCCCGTCAGCTGACAGATCTGCTGGGCAGTCTCTGCGACCTGACCTCCGGCTCCGGAGACAAGGGCACGCCGATCGTCTACATTCAGGGCTATTTCGACAACTATACAAATTAAGCTGCATATCAAACCTTGCTTTTCTATACGGGAAGGGACTGCGGGACAACGGAAATCCGTTCTCTCGCAGTCCCTTCTCTCTTCTCTCACAGCATTAATCCAACTCAGCCCACGAATATCAGCCCGTCAAAGATTTCATGGATATCGACTCCGTCGATGCTGTGCATCCAATCACTGTCCAGCTCTACCTGCACCCTGCCTGTCAGCGTCTTCTCCCCGTAGAAGATGAGATCTGCCGTCCTGTCCTCCAGCCCGACGCGGCATATCCGGCATCTTGTGCCCGCAGGTACGCTTGTGCGCCCGGAGATATTTCCCTCATCATCCAGAACACTCACCTCAAGCTCTCTCTTGAGCCTCATATCCCAGCGGCGCCCCTCCGGAATGAAGCCCTGCGATGAGAGCATCTCCGGCAGTCCCTTCTCATTAATCTGGTACAGGCTGTCTACATCTACCGTACTCAGCACCTCAGAGCTGGAGCTCAGAACAGTACACTGCGGATCTGTAAAGCTGTACCTCTCCTCGATCCAGTCAAAGCCCTGATTCTCATCAAAACGGAGGGCGCCGTCCTCATTCAGATTCCAGTTCTCCAGCAGCAGCACAGGCGCTTTGTCAGCGCTCAGCTCATAAATAAAGAGACCACTGTAGTCATTCTCTCCAGATCCATAATAATAGAGATAGTACTTTCCACCACGGTACAGGATATAGCCCTGTCCTCCGTAGATGGGCGTATCAAAACTGTATGGATACCCCCTGCCATCCACATTGATCGTATAAGCCGAGAATGGCTCCCAGTCTCCTGCCGCGTCATAAGAACCGTACAGCTGAATTCCCTCCAGCTCCCCGTCGCCGTCCAGATCTACATAGGTCTTCCTCTCCTGATTCAGCGGTGTGATAAAATCCTGTCCAGCGTAGATATATTCCGGATTGAATATCTCCGGGTGCGCCGCAGAGGAGAGCGTCACAACCTGCAAACCGTCCGCGTAGCTGCCAAGCTCATAGGGCGGGTAGAAGATCGTCACACCACTGTAATCCATAGCCCAGCCGACGTTCTCATAGCCTTCTCTCAGCTGCTCACGAAAATAGTCCGGGCCATAGGTCTCCGGAGTGATATTCAGCTCCGGATATTCCGCTCTCAAAAAATGATAGATCAGCTCCCCGGCTCTGTCCGCATCGCGGATCACATCCGGAAGAGAGAGCATTTTCCCCGTCTGAACATCAAAATTCTCCCCGTACATACTGTACATGCCATGAACACCGCCTTCGTAACTGAATACATGGCAGCGGACGCTGAGCACCTTATCATCCGCCCGGGAGATCACTGCACTCTGTTCATGTGAATAGGACGCGGTAAATCCCTCCGCTTCATATTCATACATGCTTGAAATAAGATCAGAATACCACTCTGCATAGTGCTCCTCCTCCCGTTCGTAGTAGTCAGACAGTGCGTGGGAGAGCGCGCTGTACTGCTCTGCCTCATTGATGCCGATGCCGGGATAGTATTCTGTCGGCAGAGATACCTCACAGAGCTCTGCCCGGCACTCCGCACCAGTATTTCCATCACTGCTTGTAAAATTCCGCTTGATGGTAATGATGGGATGAAGAAAATGCGTCTGCTCCGCCGCCGTCTGTGTCTCCGGGAGTGCTGTCACTGCCTTCTGCTTTCCCTCTGATTTCTCCTTCAGCTTCGTCTCCGCCGAACCTTCCGCGGCAGTCTCCGCGCTCTGCATCGCAGTGCTCTTACTCCCTTCTGCTTCTGCCCCCTTCCCCCCACAGGCGGACAACAGCAACACTATCAGAGTCACAGCTGCGAGCAGACGAAGTCCCGCCGCTCTCCCCGATAACAAGCTACACTGTCTTTTCATAAACACCTCCCGCCACTCGGCATACCATACCTGTACATTCTTATCTCACATAAACTTCTGTCTGGATTGATATCCCTTATGCTATATCTTCCTCCCAGGCGGCAAAGCTCTGCCCGTCCTGACAGTCCTATCATACAAAATATTCCCTGCAAAAACCATGGTACCCGGGATACTCTTATCAAAATCAGGTCTGCAAACAAATCTTAACTTCCTTTCCCACACCCATGAAGGAAAATTCGACTTAATAGCTGCAATCAGAATAAACTTTTATTTCGGTATATTTTTTTGCAAATATCTCCCCGGGGGCTTGTTTGTTAACGCTAACCATTATATAATTGTCTTACCGACGCAACCGTCGATAAACAAAAGGAGGCTATATGTGCGCAGCGAGAAGATTGAGTTCTGAAGAAAGAAAAATGGAAATCATGCAGGCAGCCGCGAAAATCATCACCTCAAAGGGCTTTTCATCCACCACTATGGAAGATGTGATTGCCGGGACAAGCATGTCAAAGGGCGGTGTCTATCACTATTACAGGAACACGGTAGAGATCCTTCATGATCTGATGATCGCCGGAATTGAATACCGGACGAAGGTAATCAGAGAGCATATCACTGAATACCAGGCGGGCGATGAAGAGGATTTCTGGGCGAATCAGCTCTTTGAAAAGCTGGTTGATGACAATCCCTACATGTCGCTCTATGTCCAGTTTCTCATAGAAAAGAAGAGGAAGCCGGAGCTGGAAGTCCTGTTTAATACTCTAAAGGAACAGACTCGGGAGGAGATGATGCAGGTTATAAAGCCCCTTCCTGCTGCCTTTCTTCATACTGCCTCGTTTGAGCTCCTCACACATTTTATCAATGCCATGATCCTGGCCTCCGATGTGCTGGATGCGCGCGAAAGCTTCAGGAATAACCGGGCCCTGCTGGAGGAAATGCTGATCCTGCTCTTAAAGCAGGGAAAGGAGTTAGAGAAGGATGAACTGTAATAAACGGAAGGAAAAGAAAACCCAAGGAAAGGCGGAACAGACAGGATGAATTTAATCAAAGGATATATGGCACGGTACAAATATACCAATATGCTGAGCGTATTTTGGGCAATACTAAGCGTCATCTGCGGCCTGCTCGGCTATATCATTCTATCAAAAATAATCGTCGCTCTGATAAATGGAACAGATACATTCGATCCCTTTCTCAGATTCGGACTGTATCTTTTCACTTTTCTCATTCTGAAGGAGCTGTTCGCAGCCTGCTCCACCTCTGTCTCCCACAGAGCGACCTTTAAAATGCTGAAGCAGATCAGAGAGACGCTTGCACAGAAGCTCTACAAAATGCCGCTCGGAAATGTGATGAACATTCCTTCCGGCAGACTGAAAAATATCATTGTAGATCAGGTGGATTCCATGGAGACGACCCTGGCGCACATCATCCCTGAGATGACCGCCAATATTGCAGGCCCGGTGCTCCTGATGATCTACATGTTTGCCCTGGACTGGAGACTGACCCTGCTCTCTCTGATCCCTCCTGTCATTGGAATGTTCTTCATGAAATCAGTCATGAACAGCTATGGAGAAAAATATCAGAAGTCGGTTGAGATCAATCAGGGAATGAACAATGCGGTGGTCGAATATATCCGGGGGATCGAGGTCATAAAGATGTTCAATCAGAGCGATGCCTCCTATCAGAAATACAGCGATGCCGTATACAACAATGCGGGCTTTTATTACCACTGGATGAAGGAGTGCATGCTCGGAGTTGCCGCCTACAGAAAAACAGCCCCCATGTCACTGCTCACAATCCTGCCCTGTGCCGTCTGGTTTTATATAAACAACTCCCTCTCTGTCTCCGTGCTGGTGACCATCGTTGTCCTCTCCTTCGGGACGATAGAAAATATCCTGACTGCCACAAACTATGTGGACGATCTGTCGAGAATCGGCACCATCACAAAGGAAATCAGTCTGATCCTGGAATCGCCTGAGCTGGAACACGGAAAAACAAGGGCTCCTCTGTCCGGGCACGATATTGAGCTGAAGGATGTCAGCTTTTCCTACACAGGGGAACGGAACATACTGGAGCATGTCAGCCTGTCCATACAGGAGGCGCAGGTAACTGCCTTTGTCGGCCCCTCAGGAAGCGGGAAATCCACGATCACGAAGCTGATCGCCGGCTTCTGGAATGCAGATTCCGGAGCGGTAAAAATCGGCGGGCGTGACATCCGCGAGCTCCCGCTTGAGCAGCTGTCAGAGCTCATCTCCTATGTGTCGCAGGACATCTACCTATTTGATATGTCAGTCCGGGAAAATATCAGAATCGGGCGGCCATCCGCCAGTGATGAAGAGGTGGAGCAGATAGCAAAACTGTCTGGCTGCGATGAATTCATCCGGAATCTTGCGAAAGGCTATGACACCCCTGTCGGAGAAGGCGGCGGGCATCTGTCCGGCGGAGAAAAGCAGAGAATTTCTATTGCAAGGGCCATGCTGAAAAATGCCCCCATCGTGATCCTGGATGAAGCCACCTCCTATATGGACACGGAAAATGAGAGTATTGTCCAGGCGGCAATCAGCAAGCTGGTGAAGGGCAAAACTCTGATTCTGATCGCGCACAGACTCAGAACCATTGTAAATGCAGACAAAATATTTGTGCTTGAAAACGGCCGGATCGAAAGCGCTGGAAATCACAGGGAGCTGCTTGAAAAATCGAAGAGCTATCAGTCCTTATGGAATGCCGCGATCAAGGAGGACAATTATGATTACAGTATTTAAAAAAATATGGGCCTTTGCAGAGAAGGAACAGACAAATATCCGAAGATCCATTCTCGCCGGATTTCTCTGCGCGGTATTCAACGCAATGCAGATGGCTGCGGTTTACTACGTTCTGCTCAAGATCTTTGGCACAGGACTCCGGAGGGAGGATACTCTGATCGTTCTGGGCATCCTGCTGCTCAGTCTGCTCGGAAAGATTGTGACACAGTACATCTCTCAGCTGGAGCAGACCCATGCCGGATATTTCATGGCCGCAGATAAGAGAATTCTCATCGGAAATAAACTAAAAAAAGTCCCTATGGGCTTTTTCAGTGAGTTCAATCTGGGGAAGCTCACTTCTCTCAGCACCACCACGCTAAGTCAGATTGAGATGCAGGTTCCTATGCTGCTGGTTCTGGTGCTGGGAGGAGCGCTGAATACAGTTGTGTTTGTACTGGCGTTATTCAGCCTGCATGTGACAGTCGGTATAACAGCGGCAGTCGGCGTGCTTGTGTTTCTGATCGTCACCGGCCTCATGGAAGAACGCTCCAGAAAAAACGCCGGTGAGATCGGCACTGCGCAGGCACATCTGACAAAACAGGTACTGGAAACTGTACAGGGAATGCAGGTAATCAAGTCCTATCATCTGAGCGGCCGGAACAATAAGGCGCTGCAGGGCGCCTTTGAGGAAAACTGCGCCATCACAATGAAGCTTGAAAAAATGCTCACGCCCTATATTGCTCTGCAGCGCATCGTCCTCGGCGCCGCTGCCACCGCAATGATCCTCCTGTCCGTCCGCTACTATCTCATCGGAGAAATGCCTCTGGCGGATGCAGTCATGGCCATGATCGCCAGTTTCGTGATCTTCGAGGGAATCAAGGCCGCCGGCAGCTCCATGGCCATACTGAGAATTGCAGAGCATTCCATCGACAGCCTGAAATATTTTGAACAGATACCCGAGATCGAGGAGGGATCGGAAAACACACCGATCCGACAACCTGCCATTGAATTCAGAGACGTCAGCTTTTCTTATGAGGAGAAGCCGATTTTAAATCATATCTCCTGCACGCTCAAAGGAAATACGATGACCGCCATTGTCGGTCCCTCCGGCAGCGGAAAGACGACCCTCTGCAATCTCATCGCCAGATTCTGGGACGTCAGCTCCGGAGAGATCCTGCTTGACGGAAAAAATCTGAAGGACTATACACTCCCGAATCTGATGAGTCATATCTCCATGGTATTTCAAAATGTATATCTCTTTGAGGATACCATTGAGAACAATATCCGCTTTGGCAATCCAGATGCAAGCAGGGAAGAAGTAATCAGCGCTGCCAGAAAAGCGATGTGCCACGATTTCATCGAGGCACTGCCAAAGGGCTATGACACCCTGATCGGAGAAGGCGGCGCCAACCTCTCCGGCGGAGAAAAGCAGAGAATTTCTATTGCGAGGGCCATGCTGAAAAATGCCCCGATTGTCATGTTTGATGAGGCGACAGCAAATATAGATCCCGAAAATGAGGATAAACTCAGACTGGCCATTGAAGCTCTGACGAAAAATAAAACCGTCATCATGATCGCCCACCAGCTCTCCACCATCCGAAACGCCGACCAGATTCTCGTTCTGAATCAAGGCGCCATAGAGCAGCAGGGCACTCACGAAGCACTCATGGCGGAGGATGGTCTTTACAGAACTCTGGTCTCAATGAAGCATACGGCTACTGCCTGGAAGATCGCCAACTGACAGGAGGAATACAACGTGAAGCAAGCTATGAAAGAACAGTTACTCACCAGAAAGCCCCTGGAGCTGCTGTTTCAGCTCTCTGTTCCGGCGGTACTCGGAATGATTGTGATCGGTCTGTATCCGCTCATGGACGGGATATTTGCGGGGAATATCATAGGGCAAAACGCCATGACGGCCTGCGGCGTTGCCGCGCCGCTGACCTTTCTTAACAGCGGCGTGTCCACGCTGCTCGGCGTCGGCTCCGCATCGGTGCTCTCCAGGGCAATCGGAAAAGGTGATCAGGTCACTGTGGACAAAATCATGGGGAATCTCATTTTCTGGGTGCTTTCCTTCTCCGCAGTCATCACGGTGAGCGGTCTTCTCCTTGCTCCGCATTTTCTGACTATAGTCGGCGCGAGCGGGGAGATCCGGACACTTGGACTCAGATATCTGCGCGTCATATTTATCGGCTCTCTCTTCGTAAACTTCACCCAGAGCGCCAACATGGTCATGCGCGGCGAGGGACTGATGAAAAAAGCCATGATGATCATGGGGCTCGGCGCTCTGCTGAACATCATCCTCGATCCCATCCTCATGACTGTTATGGGTGATTACGCCATCGAAGGCGCCGCGCTTGCAACCATCAGCGCTCAGCTTGTTCAGGCCGCTGTTACGCTCTATTACTTCAAAAGAAAGAGCAAGCTCGTCCGGATACATCGCATCCGCTCCGACCGAAAGATCAGGACAGAGATGTTTGCCGTGGGTATCTCGGCTATGATGATGCAAATCCTTTTCATGATTCAGCAGACCATGCTCTATAAGATGTCATTCCAATACGGCGGAGATACAAGCGGAATTCTGATGGCCGCGTCTTTAAGAATATATGCCTTCTCTTTCATCCCGCTCTGGGGAATGAGTCAGGGCCTGCAGCCGGTGATCGGTACAAATTTCGGAGCAAAGCAGTTCGACCGCGTGCGGGAAACGATGAGGGTGTTTTCCATCGGCGCACTCATTCTTGCGAGTTTATTCTGGATACCAGCACTGCTGTTATCACATCAGATCCTCGCTCTGTTCGGTGTGGAAACAACTATTATCCTACAGGGCGTACATAACTTCCGGCTGTTCTACAGCGTATTCATTCTGTACGGCGTAATGGTGATGATGATCACCTTTTTTCAGGCGATCGGAGACGGGAAGAAAGCCGGCATCATCGTCATGCTGAGACAACTCATTCTGTTTGTACCTGCCATCATTGTGCTCCCAAGACTATTTGGAATTAAAGCCGTCTGGTTTACACAGCCGCTGGTAGATTTCGTGATGATCGCTGCCGCCGCCCTGATGGCACTTCACACGCTTCGGCATATCGAAGAGCTGAGAGAAGGCTGAGCGGACGAAAACTGTAAAGAGCGGTATTATAATGTGCAGGCGTTCCAGCTGACTCATTCCCTCCAGATTTTAATAATCCTTTTATATTGAAAGTCATGAAATGCAATGACAAAAAATGATTGACAGAGAACTCTGTACGATTTATAATGACAAAATTTTTTACAAAACGTATGCAAGTTCATTTGAAAAAAGAGAGGAATCTGACATGAAGGATACCATGTTCCGTTTTTATTCCTCTGCGATATCTGCTTTTGCAGCCACCGCTGCTTGCTGCGCCTACACGGTTGCTATGATGGACACCATGAATGTGGTGTCCATTTTTGCTGCGCTGATTCTACTGTCCGTTCTGGGACTAATTTTAATCCTGGTATCGGTATACGGCAATCTGATCTACCCAACAGCGAAGCAGCCAGCTTGATAATCATTTTGACACGATTACAACGAGAGCGGTTCCGCCCAATGGGCGGAACCGCTCTTTTATTTTAGTTTCTTTCCCCTTTTTCTGCCTGGCCAACGGATGTGGGGATGTGAAACATACGACAGCACGAACACGATGTTTCTGAAAGAAAAGGAGGCCTGTCCTTATGAGTTTCGTCAATTTTATTGCTGCGCTCAGTCCCATTCTCTTTGTGTTAATAGGTATTTTGGCTTTCAGAAAGCCTGCTATGAAGGTAGCCCTGCCGCTCTCATTTGGACACTGCTATTGGCTTTTACACACTTCAATATCAGTGACGCTACATTTGCAGAAAATATTGTAAGAATCAAAACGCCGGAGGAGTACCGTCACCACACCGGTGAACAGAAGCAAACAGGCAAATCCTTCCGCGCTATTTCCTCTTATGTCTATATACTGGTCTTGCTTCTGGCTGTGCGTTACGGCTTTCCTGCACTGGTGGAGAACGGTTTTGCTCTGATGTGTACCTTTGGTTATATTATGTGGGTAGATGTGACTATCCTCATTTGTGGTATACTTGGTGCAGCAACGCTTGGAGTCAAAGCAGAAGAATATCTGGACATTTGCAAAAAGACCGCCATTCATGTGCTTCCGGTTCTGATCACCATGGGAAGTCTCCTCATCGTGGCTTACGTGATGCAAGCCTCTTCCACCGGCATGATGAGCCTGATCGCCAGTGATCTGGTGGCCGTGGCCGGTACATTCTATCCCGCCGCTGCAGTGCTCATCGGTTCCGGCGGCTCATTTGTCACAGGCACAGGACTTGGCTCCAATATCATGTTCGCCAATATGCACATGCAGGCAGCTTCCAATCTGGGTATTAATCCTGTCACTATGTTTGCAGGACAGAATGCCGGTGCTTCAATCGGCAATATGATCTGCCCTAATAACACTGTAGCCGCCTGTGCGACTGTTGAGCAGGTGGGCAATGAAAATCAGGTCATGCGCCGTACCGTACCGGCCTTCTCCATTATCCTGATGCTCTATATGGTTGGGAGTATGGTTATACCAATGTTCTGTTTACAAACGTAACAATCTAAGAAGTATATATAAGAATAGAAAGGACAAAAAATATGATGGACAAAAAACGAGTTGTCGGCATTATCGGTGTGGGACATGTAGGAGCGCACTGCGCCTATAGTCTGGCGGTGCAGGGCATTGCCGACGAGATTATCCTGATAGACAAGAACCACGACAAGGCCGTCAGCGAATGCCAAGATCTGTTTGACTCGGTGGCCTATCTGCCGCACCGCATTGCGGTACGGGTGGGTGACTTCTCTGATGCCGGAGACTGTGATGTGCTGGTCAACAGTGTCGGTGACATCAATCTCCTGCGCGGCACTCACGACCGCCTGACCGAGATGGATTTTACAATCCCGGCTGTAGATGGCTATGTAAAAAAGATTATGGATTACGGCTTCGACGGCGTCATCATAAACATTACCAACCCCTGTGATATCGTGACGCAGGAGATCGCACAGCTCTCCGGCCTTCCCCGGGGACGGGTATTCGGCACAGGTACCGGGCTCGACAGCTCCCGCCTTCGCTCGGCGCTGGCCAGACAGACCGGAATAGACCACAAGTCCATCTGTGCATATATGATGGGCGAACATGGCGCGGCACAGATGGTGCCGTGGTCTGCTGTCACCTTTGGAGGACGGTCGTTAACGGAGTGGGCCGGGGAAGACGAACGCTTCCGCTTTGACCACGAGGCCATGAAGAAAGAGGTCATTGGTGCGGGCTGGGTCACCTTTTCCGGCAAATTCTGCACGGAGTATGGCATTAGCTCTACACTGGCGCGGCTTGTTCACATCGTTTTCACGAATGAAAAACAGATTCTGCCTGTCAGCACCGAGCTGCAGGGAGAGTATGGCCAGGATAAGCTCTTTGTGGGCGTCCCTGCTGTCATTGGAGCCAACGGCGTCGAGAAAGTAGTAGAAATTCCCATGACTCCGGAAGAAAGGGCCGAGTTTGCTCAATGCTGCGACAGTGTTCGCCATAACATGGAGCATCTCAAGGATCTCCGCTGACCGTAAATTCGTTGATATAAAGAAAGTTGCGCAATAATTTGCGCCAAACTCTCTGCGGGTGGGAGTGCAGACATTATCTTGGACACCCGCATAGTTCATCCAAGACTATGTCTGTGCTCCACCGGGCTTATATTGCCACGTGATCCTCTGGTACCCCAAAAAATTCATCTGAATGGCAGGTGTGAGATCCTATTTGCCGCAACCCAGGTCGCTTGTTTCCGGGTGATTTTAGATGCCATATAATTTACATGAGTTACAGTTGCCTCAGAAAAAGCTTTCTTTGCTCCATCATCCACGCATTGAACTGTAACCTGCACCGTAACACCATTTATTGTACAATGATACGTATTCATTATTCATATATCCCCCTCATTCGCTCCGTCCGTCCTTCTGAACAAGAAATTCCTTTTGTTCGTTTTCAAGCCGGGCAATCTTCTCATCCGAGAGATTTAACAGTTCCTTCAGGACTTCCCGGGTGTGCTGCCCCAGCATTGGCGCCGGTTCGTAAGTCGTTTCCTGCATGCCGATGAATTTGATTGGACTGCCTGCCATTTTGTATGTTCCGGCGATTGGATGCTTAACCTCAACGATCATCTTTCTTGCTTCGATTTGTGGATCTGCACAAATTTGGACCATCGTATTAATAACACCATTTGGAACATCATTTGTATTGAGAATCTCTTCACACTCTTCTGTAGTAAAATTTGCAGTAAATCTGGAAATCTCGTCCATAATTTCAGCCTTATTCTGACGTCGTGCTTCCGCCTTGGAGAATTTCGGATCCGTGATCATGTCTTCGCGATTCATCGCCTTGCATAGACGATAGAATGCCTGATCCCGAGAACAGGTGATAATGATCTCTCCGTTCTTGGTTCGAAATGTTCCAAATGGAACACTCGTCGGGTGACTGTTGCCGACTCTCAGCGGATTTTTCCCAAACACCATAGTGTTGATAACTGCATTTTCGAGACAGGAGAATGTGCAGTCCAACATTCCCAGATCAACAAAGGATCCCTTTCCTGTCTTTTCTCTATAATAAAGCGCGGAGCCAAGTGCGCCGAACGCATAGAGAGCAGTAAAGACGTCAGAAGCAGATGTGCCACAACGCATGGATGCTCCCTCTGGTTCTCCGGTGAGACTCATAAGCCCGCTCATTCCCTGAATGACCATATCCAAAGCTCCACGGTTACGGTAAGGGCCAGTATAACCAAAGCCCGAGACAGATTCAAATATAATAGAAGGATTTATCTCCTTCAAAACGTCATATGAAAGTCCCATTTTTTCCATAGTACCCGGTTTGAAATTCTCAATAACAACATCGGCTCTCTTAACCATTTCCTTAAATAATTCCTTGTCATAGTCAGCTTTCAGGTTCAATGTAATACTTCTCTTGCTGCGCTGAATTGAAAGGTCATAGATGCGCTCCCCGTTCAGAAAAGGACCGCTTGCTTTTGGGCGATCCGGTCGTTCGATTTTAATGACATCCGCTCCAAGATCTGCCATGATCATAGTCGCCATAGGACCGGAAAGATATTGCGTGAGATCTAGAATGACCAATCCAGAATAAGGCCCTGTGTTTTTCGCCATATTTGTTACCTCCTAAATTAAAGCGGAATATTTCCATGCTTTTTTGCTGGTAAAACAAGCTGTTTATTTTTGAAAAACTGTAAAGTTCGAATGATGATCTGGCGGGAAAGCGCTGGTTCTGCTATTTCTTCAAATTTACCAAACTCAGCGGCCTTGTACGGATTGAAAAACATTTTTTCATACTCTTCTACATAGTGTGCATAAAGAGCATCAACATCCTGTCCCGCATCTCTTGCAGCCTGAAGTTCATGCTTCCGGCAAATATCAACCGCTCCAGCAGAGCCTACAACAACCATTTGCGCTGTTGGCCAGGCAAAAATGAAATCTGGATGCAATTCCCATGAGCACATTGCAGGACGTGCACCGCCGACCAGCTTTCCTACAACCATGACAATTTTCGGAACTGTTGCCTCTGACCAGGCATAGAGCATCTTTGCACCATGACGAATAATACCTCCGTACTCTTGATTTGTTCCCGGTAAATATCCCGGAACATCCGCGATAGAAAGTAGCGGAATATTAAAACAGTCGCACGTTCGAATAAAACGGGATGCTTTATCAGAGGCATTGATATCAATACAACCTGCCATGACCTTTGGCTGGTTTGCAATAACACCGACTGACTGCCCATTCATACGGATAAAACCAACAACGATATTGGCTGCATACATTTCCTGAACTTCAAAGAAGATATGATCATCTGCAATTTCACGAATAATATCACGGATGTCGTATGCGCTTCTGAGTTGCTCGTCCATAAAAGTGTTCAGCATTTCACATCTGCGATCCGGAGTATCATTGGTCGAAACAATCGGCGGTTCTTCCCGATTACAAGAAGGAAGATAACTCAGTAAAGTCTTTATTTTCTTAATACAATCCGCATCATCATTGCAAAAGAAATGCGATACACCAGATTTTGTGTTATGGGTACGAGCACCGCCTAGTGTCTCCGCGTCAACAATTTCGCCAGTGACTGTCTTAATAACTTTCGGCCCGGTCAGAAACGAACGACTGGTCCTGTCAACGGATAGAATAAAATCTGTCAGTGCCGGAGAATAAACGCTACCGCCGGCACAAGGTCCCATGATTGCAGAAATCTGTGGAATCACACCAGACGCCATAACGTTGTTATAGAAGATCGCACCATAAGAGGTTGCCGGCCCCTCCTGTATCCGTCCACCGCCGGAATCATAGAGACCAATCAACGGAACACCTGCGTCCATAGCAAGTTCTTGAATTCTTTTAATCTTCATGCCTTGCATTTCTCCCATAGCTCCACCAAGTACGGTGAAATCATGCGCAAACGCAAATACACCACGGCTATTGACCAGACCGTAACCCGTAACAGCCCCTTCCGCAGGCACATCAACTTTATCCATCCCAAAATCATGACATCTGTGCTTCATAAAGATATTGTATTCTTGAAATGTTCCCTCATCAAAAAGAAGCTCCAGTCTTTCTCTAGCAGTCAATTTCCCGAGGGAATGCTGCTTCTCAATCTTTTGAGGTCCGCCTCCCAGCTTGATTTTTTCTTTCTTCTCAAGCATTTCTCTCAATTTAGCATCCGTTCTCATGAAGCTTCCTCCTATCTTCAAAGCAAAAATCGCAATGCTTATTGTCCTTTAAAATTATAGTATTGGCTCAAATGATAATATTCAATTCATAAAATATTATGTTATAATAATATTTATATTATATATTCTGTGGGAGGCTTTCGTTTATCATGGAAATAAATCAATTGAGATATTTCAGAACTGTCGCAGAAGAAGAACATATTTCACGTTCCGCTGAAAAACTGAACATATCGCAACCTGCACTCAGTACGACGATCAGCAGATTAGAGAATGATCTTGGAGTCGAACTCTTCGACCATGTGGGAAGAACCATAAAATTAAATGAAAATGGGAAAATTCTTCTGGAACGAGCAAACCGAATCCTGATGCTGATTGATGATACGGAAAATATTCTTCAGGAACTGGCCTTGCAAGAAATAAAAATGATCTCACTTGCGGTCACGAGTCCACAGTTCATTGAGGGGGTGGATACATTTATCAAGGAACATCCTGATTTCAAGTGGAAGCTACAAGTCATGAAAAGTGCCGACATTGTAAAGGCGCTGAAGGTCGGAAGATCGGACTTGGCAGTGACATCTCCGGCAATCACGGGAGATGGAATAGAACATGAGACTCTGCTCCAAGACGAAATGAAGATTGCGGTTCATCCGGATAATCCATTGGCAAAGCTAGATAAAGTAAACCTTCGTGATATTGCAGACGAAAACTTTATTATGCTGGAAAAGGGTCTCCCATTCCGGAGTCAGACAGATAAGATGTTTCATGAACAAAATGTTCAACCAAATATTGCATGGGAGTGTGATCATTCGCTTCGAAGAGCCTTAATTAATGCAAATCTTGGAATTACGGTTTCTTCAAGTTCTGCACAGTTTCGTCACCTATACGATGAAAATATTAAGTTCTTAAAGATTGCAGATGCGCATGCAACCCGTGAAATTTCTATTGCTTGGAGTAAAGATCATTTTTTGACAAAACCTGTAAAAGCCTTTCGCCAGTTTATGATTGACCGGTATCATAAATTTGCCGAAGAAAAAAAATGATCCCGATTTTCAACGCAAGGAAATATATAAAGAGTATATAAATCAAAAAGATCACAGAAATAAAATAACATACTATAAATGAAATCACAGAGAACTGAATGCAGAAATTATGCAGCTGTGGTTTTATTTGAATACTTATTTTTAATATGTAAAACGTAGACTCCCAAAGAATAACTGGCTATATCATTTTAAAATCATAACTTTTAAATTATAAGTATATCAAAAAACATAAATAGCAAAAAACATATTCAGATGTTTTAATTTAATTAACAAAGCATTTGATAGGAAACAGACCATATTCAAATCAGGAGAAAAAGCATGAAGCTATCAAAAAAGAGGGGAAGTTTGATTCTTGGATTCCTTTCGATACTTGGGGGAAGTATTGTCTTGTATCTTACTAATCTCCAGAAGCTTGACTGGTATATAGGCAATAAAATGGGCCCAGGATTTTTTCCAACCATCACTGGAATTGGTATGCTGATTTGTGGATTGCTGATCCTATTCGAAGAACTGCATAAGGGCAGGTCAAAAGAGAGCAAGGAGGATAGCATTAGTTTTGATTCTGAGGAATTAAAGAACTTGTTATTCTTCCTGACTCTTGGTCTGTTCATCATTATGACTGCCAAAAAAACAGGTATGATTATTAGTATTGGAATTGTGGTCTTCCTTTACATTAAATTCAAGGGAAAAGAATCCTGGAGCAAGGCCCTGATTATATCTATATGTATGATGATCTTCCTCTATTTTATATTTGTAATATTTTTAAAAGTACCTTTGCCAAAAAGCCTGTTAGGATTTTAAGTAGGAAGGAGAGCGACACCTTATGGAGTTGTTTCATAATCTGGCATTAGGATTTTCCATTCTCAAGGATCCAATGACGGTCCTTTATTCACTGATTGGCGTTGCCAGCGGCGTAATTATCGGCGCACTTCCCGGGCTTGGTCCCTCAGTCGGAATAGCAGTTCTTCTTCCAATGTGCTACGGGCTCAGTCCGATCTGCGCTCTCTGCATGTTATGTGGTATCTACTATGGTGCAATGTATGGCGGATCCATAACCGCAATCCTTATTAATACACCAGGTGATTCCGCTGCAATCATGACGACTTTAGACGGCTATCCGCTTGCCAAAAAAGGTAAGGCCGGAAAAGCGCTCGGTATTTCCTGTCTTGCATCTGTATTGGGTGGAACAGTTTCTGTCATAGCATTCATGCTTCTTGCCCCGGTTATTTCTCAATTTGCAACTGTGTTTGGTGCATCTGAATATTTTGCACTTATGATTCTCGGTTTAGCATCTATTTCTGGAATGACTGGAGTCTCTCCAGGTAGAGGCTTCCTGTCTGCATTCATTGGTCTGTTTATTTCAGGAATTGGGATTGATCTTGTCTTCGGCACTCCGAAATTTGTCTTTGGTAACGTCAATCTTTATTCCGGTGTTGACTTCGTACCAGTCGCAATGGGACTGTTCGGAATTGCAGAGATCATTTGTAATCACCAAGATAACGATATCAAAATCGAAAAGGATAGCCTGAAATTAAAAAAACTACTTCCAAATAAACAAGAATGGTTGGACTCTCTCCCTCACATTGGAAGAGGAACTATTCTCGGCTTTATTATTGGAATGCTTCCCGGTGCAGGAGCAACGATTGCATCTTTTCTTTCCTACGACATGGCAAAGAGAACCTCCAAACACGGTCAGGCCTTTGGCACAGGCGTCGTAGAGGGTGTTGCTGCTCCAGAATGTGCAAACAATGCAGCTTCCATGGGAGCTATGGTGCCAATGCTGACGCTTGGCGTCCCGGGTTCCGGAGCAACAGCTATCATGATGGGAGCTCTGATGATGCTGGGGATTTCACCTGGCCCTTCCTTCTTCAGCAAAAATGCGGAAGTCGCCTGGGGACTTATAGCATCCATGTATCTCGGCAATGTGATCCTGGTACTTCTTGGGCTGGGCTGCCTGTCACTCTTTGTACGCATCTTGAATGTAAAAACAACGACTTTAAATGCATTAGTTTTCGGATTCATCTTAATCGGTGCATACGCATTGGAAAATTCTATGTTTACGGTCGAGATAACTTTATTTTTCGGAATCGTCGGGTATTTCCTAAAAAAATTCCAAATCCCTCCGGCACCAATGGTACTCTCTTTAGTCCTCGGCTCATTGACAGAGACAAACCTCCGACAAGCGTTGATTATTGACAGAAACAATTTCTTAAAAGTCTGTACACATCCGATCTCATTTGCCATTCTGATTATTGCTGTACTGCTGGCATTCGGAACCCCTATTAAGAATATACTTAATAAATTTAAGAGCAAATAAAAGGAGGTATTATTTATGAAGAAACATATTTCTGTACTGCTGACATTTTTACTGGTCGGATCATTGGCAGCCTGTGGATCTTCTGGCTCCACATCCAATACAGCTACAACTGCAACTAGCGCTACTACAGAAACTGTACAAGAAACTACTACTGCGACCGCAACTGGATGGGTTCCTGAAAAAGATATTGAGTTTATTATCCCTTTCGGAACCGGCGGCGGAAATGATGTCATGGTCAGAAAACTTATTCAGATCATTAAAGATAAAAATCTTTGCCCAGTTGAAATTGTTCCTGTCAATAAATCCGGCGGGTCTGGTGTTGTCGGATACACCTATTTAAAAGAAAAAGGAGAAGGTTACGCATACTCTCTTGCCTCTACTTCAGCAAGTTTCTTCACCCAACCACTTCTCGGAAATTCTCCCTATACGCCGACTACAAAGGACTTTTCCTTCGTCGCGCATATGGTTAAGGACCCGGTTGTTATTATTGCCAGCAAAGACACCGGTTTCACATCTCTGGACGATATAAAAGAATACTGTACCGCACACCCTGGCGATTTGATGTGGGGAGGGGTCGGAACCGCCTCTGATGATGCAATCATCATGTACATGTTAAATGACGCATTAGGAACAGATCTTACCTATGTTCCATATGATGACGGCGGACTTCTCCATGCAGCAATCCTTGGCGGACATATTCAGATGAGCACCGTTTCTTTGGCCGAGTGCATCGAGTATATGAAAGATGGCTCTATGGTTGCTCTCGCCGCATGCTCCGATGAACGTCTTCCGGGACTGAATGATATCCCGACAGTAGGTGAGCTAGGATACGATATTGCTCATCAACAGAGCCGCGGCATCGTTATGAACCAAGGTGTTTCTGAAGAAATACGTGCATACTACTCTGATCTCTTCCAAAAAGTCTCTGAAACTGATGAATGGAAGGATTTTACAAAAACAAACGGCATGAGCAATATTTTCATGAACTATTCCGGATATGAAAGCTATGTTAACGAGATGTATGAAGACTATTCCAAATATCTTGAACTGATTCAGAAAAACTCCTGAATCCCTTTTTTAAAAAAGATAATGTCTAATTAATAAAAATAGTATTTTCAGGCTAAAACTCTTATAAAAAGTGCGGCGATGGTCTCATACCGTCACCGCACTCATTCATCAGAATCTGTTCTTACTTCAGGCCGCTTCGTAAAAGGCGGGCACATATTACTTATCCGCATTTCTTCGTCATTGAAGCCACTGCACAGGGGATACGCCCCTCAGCAAGCTGCACCTTTACATCCGCATACCCGGCGTCTAGGAAGAACTTTCGATAGCTGTCCAGAGTAAACTGGTGTTTAAAATCAGCGCCTGCTTTTCCTGCCATTCTGACAAAGATGCTAGTGCCGCTCTTCTGGTCCCGTTCCATATAGGTAGGGATAATCAGCTTTCCGTCAGGCTTGCACACCCGGTTCAGCTCATTGAGAGCCTTCAGGGGATCGTCCAACAGGTGAATCACATTCCCTGCGACCACCTTGTCAAAAGAATTATCCGGGAAGTCCAGCGAGAGAATATCTTCCTGCTGAAATACTACATTTCTGAAAGCAGCACAATTCTTTTCGGCATATTTTAACATCTTCGGCGCAAAATCAGTCGCTGTGAGCGATACGCACTTTTCTGCGATTACGGCGCTCAACATCCCTGTTCCACAGGCACACTCCAACACGCGGTCTTCCGGCTCGATCAGATCCCCTACAATTGTTTTCAGCTCTCTATGTGTTTTTCCATTAATGACATTGACAAATATGTCATATGCTCCGGCAACAGTATTCCAAAACATTTTATGCTTCCTCTTTACTTGAGTACATGCTTTTCCAAAAAACCAAATCTTTCCATCTCTACATAGCAGAATATATCTATTCATCCAAAAAATTCAGCTTTAATACATCATTTCTGGCGTAATGTCCGCATACATCATGCTCCATTTTACTTTCCGGTACACAATCCATATCAAGTTCAGCATAGATAATTCCTTCTTTGCCCCACAAAGTTTCAGAGGCATCATGACCGTACGGATCAATTACGCAGCTACCTCCGCGGCACACGACCTCCGGTAATTTTGCAATTTCATCTGAAGCGCTGAAAGTCTCAGGATAATTCTGACGACCAAAGAACATATCGCAATTGATAAAATAGCAATGGCCTTCAATCGCAATGTGTCTGATTGTGTTCTGCCATTCTTTATTGTCATTAGTATTAGGTGAAATGTATATCGATACCCCTTTTTGGTATAATGCGACTCGTGCCAGAGGCATATAGCTTTCCCAACAAATCAGGTTCCCCATTGGTCCCCAGGGAGTCTCCATTACCGGAAAATAATCCTTATCGGCATCCCCCCACACAACTCTCTCGGAACCCGTAGGTTTCAGCTTTCTGTGATTCATTGTTTTACCGTCGGGAGCAATCATTATATTGGAATTATAAAGCGTCCCCGTCACCGCATCTCTTTCAGAATATCCGAGGCTGACATACACGTGATTTTTCACAACGCAGTCAACTATTTTATTCATTTCTTCACCATGCGCCAAAATTGAATTGTCATAATACTGCTTCCAATCTCGTCTTCCAAACTGAGTACGGCTACCAACCGTAAACCCAAAGGTCATTCCATACGGATAACCAGGAATAATCAGTTCCGGAAAAACAATCAGTTCAGCTCCATGTGCAGCACATTCAGATATATAATTCAGTACCTTTTCTATACACTTGTCCTTGCTAAACATAACTGGTGTGGCCTGCACAACCGCAACATGACAATTTGCTTTTAACGCTTTCATAATACCCTACACCTCCAAATATAATACACACCATAAACATATCATCTGCATTGATGGATTTCCAGATTCATTTCCCTATCTGAAATCACAGCTTTCTATATGATCATTATAGATTCCAATTCCCTGCAAATAGGAGTAGATGATCGTCGGCCCCACAAAACTGAAGCCTCTCTTTTTCAGGCTCTTGCTGATTTTCTCGGAGAGCTCCGAAGTCGCCGGCGTCTCCTCCACAGTCTTCAGATGATGGTCAATTACCTTGCCTTCAGTAAATCCCCAGATGTATTTGTCAAAGCTCCCGAACTCTTCCTGTATCTTCAGGAACGCTTTCGCGTTGGAAACGGCAGCGAGGATCTTTCTTCGATTACGGATGATCCCTTCATCCTGCATCAGCGCTTCAATTTTTTCATTGTCATAGGAGGCAACGATCTTCGGATCAAAACCATCGAAAGCCTTCCTGTAGTTATCTTCCCGGTTGATGATCGTAGCCCATGAAAGGCCTGCCTGTGCGCCTTCCAGAATGAGCATGGCAAAAAGCTCCTGATCATCGTGTTCCGGATTGCACCAGCGGTGGTCATGATAGGCGATCATCTTATCAGAACTAAGTTCCCAGCCACATCGGTTTACGCTCATTTCTTTATTCTCCCATACTCAAAATACAGATTGCATCGTCATAGGCCTGCCGTGTCCGCAGATCAAACAGGACAAAACGCACGAAATCAAAGGCGTATGGATGGGCTTCGCAGAAATCTATAACGGTCTGCACTGCAATTTTTGCTGCGTCCTCCAGAGGATAGCGATACGCACCTGTCGAAATCGAAGGGAATGCGACTGTCCGGATTCCGTTGTCCAGTGCAACCTGCAGGGAATTGCGATAGGCATCGGCCAGAAGCTGCGGCTCATTCCCGGATCCGCCTTTCCAGATCGGTCCGACAGTATGTATCACATATTTGCAGGGAAGCTCATATGCGCCTGTGATCTTCGCCTCACCGGTCCGGCAGCCGTGAAGCGTCCGGCATTCCTCAAGGAGTTTTGGACCGGCTGCCCGATGGATTGCCCCGTCTACACCGCCTCCGCCAAGGAGACTGGTATTCGCCGCGTTTACGATTGCTTCCACATCTGTTACTTTTGTAATATCTCCCTGTATGGTCTGAATGTGCGTCATGTAGTCTCCCACCTCTCCACCTGCGAACGGTTCTGGATCTTCGGCATCTGACCTGATACCAAATCGGCATTTTCGTTCGCTTTGACTGATTCTCCCAAGCCTCCATTTAGAGAATACCACTGCGTAAGCGGACATAGTTCATCCAGCATCTCTTCAATGACCTCCAGCTTATCTCTGCCAAACTGCCGGACGATCTTTTGCGCGTACTCCGGCCCGAAGTCCTTCACCCGATCACTGTCACGAGATCCTACCAGTTCTTCGCCTTGCACTTGATGACAGAGTAACCATGCTCGGCGTTCTGATAAATGATCCGCTTCACCTTCGGTTCATACTTATACCAGTCGGAAATCATCATCTGCAGGCTCGTCCCCCTGCTATAGCCGTGTATGAGCTGCAGCTAGTAAGTGTTTGGCCCCGCTGCGGCGAGGGCCTTGTCGATGACTTTCATGGTCTCTTTCTGACGCAGACCATATCTTTAGTTTTGCGTTTTCTGTTTATTGTTTATTGTTTTGTATAGTCCTTCCCACTGAAGAAGCTTATTGGTTCTCCGCATGTTATATTGCATAAGAAGGACTTCCGCATATCCCAGGGCTCCGGCTCTTCATTCTTTCGCATCCCTGGAGATCTCTTTTACTGAAACTCTACTGAGCTTCTCCTTAAAAACATCGTCTTTCAGAGAATCTCCGTATGCGTCGATCAGCTTCGCCACACCGTTCAGCATGTTGGCGCTTGTTGAATTGGGAGCTCCTTCCCATGTTCCTATCACCAAGCGCAGGACTCTGTGAAGAGCATTGAATCCGTATCGGTCATAGATTTTTTCCAGCGTAGTTACTGCACAGATTCCATTCGGAGCAGCTGAAGGCGTAATTGTCATTCCCAAATCTTCAACTAAAGCCTTGATGTTTAATTCCTTATCATTTCCTGCTTCGATATTTGCCATGAATATTTCATACGGCAGAAGAGCTTTTACATATTTCATCTGGTTCGCAAAAATATCTGCTTCGTGCTCATACTCCAAATCGTCATAGATCATGCACCAGACTGGCGTTTCTCTGGAGCCTGAAATAAGTGCCACGATTTCCACAGTGTGCTGACCATTAAAAATATAATTTACACCGTCCCGCCGGCTTACCTTTACCGGGTTTATTTGATAGATGTCAAAATTTTCAGCCACTCTTTTTGCATGCTGGATAGAGAGGTTCCGCTGGTATTCCTGGTTCGACAGCAGATTCTTAATTGGAATCAATTCGAAATGAACATCCGGAACAAAGATCCGCAGATCTATAGAAACCTTGTTCTCATTATATCCCGCATCTGCGGTTTCTTCAAATTCTGAGGATAACTCCATCTGTGTATATTCAGACATCACATCACTCCTTTCAATCTGAATTCAACTCTCTCCAGTGTGCCTCGAAGAGATGCGATCTGACTTGCCAGCTTCTGATTTGACTGATAGGTCGTTCTTTTGAAATCTGTATTTTTTTCTACTCTGTCTATCGATGAAATCCAGGAAGGAATGGTGTATATAAGGTTCAGAATATCAGCATCCGGGTCATACTTTGGCATTTCATGTATAGAAGGATTCACTTCCCGGATGGTTTTTTTCTCCTGCATACCGGCATGTTTTTGTTTTTCTTCTTCCATAAATACTAATTCTCTCTTCGTTGCTGTTCAGTTCCTGAAGATCTTCATGTGATATGCGAATACGGTGAGAGAGTATCGCTTTTGCAACGGATGGTTCTAACCGTTTTATCGATTCAATTGCCGAAGCATATCTTCCATATTTTAAAATCGTTCCCGTAGCAAGATTCAACTCCCTGGATATTTCTCCGGCTGTTTCATACATTCCCTTTGGACGATTTCCCTGTCTTCGGCAGATTATTGTATTGGGATTTCTGTTTACAAAATCTCTCGCTGCTATTTCTTGGCGATATAGAAATAATCTTCCGATCAGGTATGTCCGCATTTCTATAGTAAGATCTTTCCGGCTTAACTCTTTCCTGCAAATATAGACACCGGCATCGAGTGTGTCCAAAAAATCCATCTCCTGATATTTAATACCTATCCCCCAGTCCCTGCAGATCTGGAATCTTTCAGGCGGTTCCATCAGTGTATTCCCCCAGACAGCAATTGTCTGACAGATATCCTCTGCGACAAGTCTTTCTTCCAGTTCGCCCCGGTCTTCCAGGGACAAGGGCTGAAATAGAAACAGAAATTCTTTAGCCACTGATATTTTTGATTCATCCATTCATATTCTCCTCATCGCTTAACACGGCATCATTTAAATCGAACCACACAAGTTCTTAGCTTGAGATAATAGTATGATAAGGGGGTGCGGACAAAAAGCTGGACTTTAGGGCTCCGAAAGGAGCAGGAAATGTATTCAAAAGAACAACGAGAAAAAGCCTTGGCATTGTATGATAAGTGCCATTCCATCACAAAAGTCATTCAAATATTGGGGTACCCAGAGAGTCGCCAGGGCTTATATTTATGGTTAAGGGAGAGGAATGCTGCCCCTAAGAAGAAAGCTGAACGAAGAAGAGTCAACAACTCACCGGATCACCCTCTCCATCCATCACTTGAAACAAAGCTCGATATCCTTCGCCGCTGCTTTATTGAAGGGGAAAATGTACAATTAGTCTCAGAAGAAACAGGATATAGTCGTGCTTCCATTTATACTTGGCGACGAAAATACCAATCTGGAGGACCCGTAAGACTAATGAATTCTAAAGATGATCCAAGAGGTATATTGAGCAAAGTCTGATCAATGTCTGAGATATCCTTCTGACGCTTCTTGACGACCTTTGGATCAAACGTAGACCTGCGGTCCTGGGGGACTTCGATTCTCATGGATCCGT